>JGI2065J20421_1000915_pt1 | contig 26213 bp, 22 predicted proteins | sample Biomet5_FD_20421 | JGI IMG/M metagenome (IMG submission 20421)
TTCGGCGTGCTGGCGTTCCCCGACGCTGGACGATCGTCGTCAGGCGTCGTCAACGCGGCGCGAAACTATGTGTATTTTGCGCTTCGGCTTGACGCCGGGTCGGTCTTTACAAATTACACGTTCAGGTTGCAACTTGAGTTTGGCTCGACGCCTTCGGACTGGGAACCGTATGCGGCGCAAGCGTATGCGCTGATTCCGGATGCGCCGCTCTATGGATGGGGTTCAGCGCAGGATCACGTCGGTACGGATGGGCTTGCGGCGCACTACATGGAGAGGGTGTCGCTGATCGGTGACGAGGCGTTCGACGATGGATCAGACCTCGGGGATGTCGTTCGCATCGGTTTGGCGCTGAGCGTCGCCGGCACCGCCGGTGAAACTCTTGCCATTTCCTCGCATTTTCCGCAGCTGTATTCCTATGCGTCAAACACCGTACATTTTTACGTTACCGGCAGTATTTTGGCCTTGTTTATCCCAAAGTCCGTCCTATCGACCAGTAATCTAGCTGGTGCGAAGGCGTGGATTAAAGCGCAGGCGACAGCCGGCACGCCTATCCAAGTGCTCTACCAGCGGGCTAACCCCGCATATTCGGCGGTCGCACCCGTTGCGATCACCGGTGTGGACGGCACCAATACTGTGACCAGTGACGGCGCGTCGGTCTCAGTGGCCTACACCGGCAGCGGCTGGGCGGCGGTGGGCGCGGTGCAGCGCGTAGCGGTGGAGTCCGTCAGCATCACCCCGGAGCAGGGTCTGCGTGTCGATACGGTGCTGCAGAGCGCGGATGGTTCGCAGCTTGTCCCCACGTACTTTAATGCCCGTGGAGCGAAGTACGGCCTGTTCCGCACCTCGGACGGCAAGCTCATCAATGGAGCCAAGGCGCTGCCTACCGGCCGCGCGGTCGGGATCACCGAGGCGCTGGCGCACCCGGACGCTCCGGATGGTACGATGTTTTTGATGGAGCTTCGGGATTATCTTTTCAACCTGCGGTTTGGGGCCGCCTCGATCTCGTCAAATTACACGGTCCCCGGATTCGCCTTATCATCGTACCTCAACAGCGAGGAAATGGGTGGTCAGTTCGACATATCGATCGAACCGATCAGCGGAATCATCGTCAAGATGCGGACGCTCTACGCTCGACATTTCCTCAAACTATCCTCCTTCACCGGAGACGAGCTGAATATGGAGCGCGGCGGCGGCCTGATCATGGGCATGCTGGCAGATCTCACGACGGCTTTCGTAGAGGTGGTTGGCAATTACTTCGCGCCGAACAAGGACAACTTTACAAGCCTGGGGACTTCCGTCCTCCGATGGCTGAAAGTTTACGCCATGAGCAGTACCATTAGCACTTCTGACGAGCGCGAGAAGCAGGACATCAATCCGCTGGATACGGGGCTGATGCTGCGTTTCTTGGAGGCACTTGAGCCGATAAGCTATCGTTTCAACGCCTTGCCTGGCGAACTGCATTACGGGTTCACTGCGCAGAGCTTTAAACGAGTTATGGATGCGGTCGGTATTCCAGCAGACTTCGCAGGGTTCGACGGAAGCAATCCCGACCACTTGGGATTATGCTACGGCGAAATGACCGCGATTCACACGGCGGTCATTCAGCGGCAGCAACGCGACATAACCACGCTCCAGGAGACGGTGGGCAGCCAAGCGGATGAGATTCAGGGGCTCAAGGATGACCGTGACGCACTGCAGCGGCATGTCGACGACCTGGAGACGCAGATCGGCGAGATCAAGGAGCTCTTGGCCGGGAGGGAGGTCCCGTAATGTGGTGGGTCATCGGGTGGGCCGCATCGGTGGCGCTCATTATCCTGATCGTCCATGGGGGTACGCGTAAATCTGTTCCTAAGCGCCGGGGGCGCTAATTTTATGCCCGAAAAAGGCGAAGGAGATGGTTCCATGACCGCCAAAGAAAAGCGCCAAGCTGTGGTTGACACTCTCAAGCCCCGCATCAAAAAGAATCGCTACTCGCAGGATGCCGCGAAGCGCGAATGCGTGTTCACACCGTATCGAGACGGCCACACCTACGGGGATTGCAGCGCTACCGTTCGCAAGGCTTACCAAAGGGCATTGGTTGGGCTGTCCAACATCGGCTCGAACACTGTCGGGATCATCAACAACAAGGACGGCGTGGAGATCGACTGCAAGACCAGGGGCGGTGTTCCTACTGACATCGACGCCCTCCGGGTGGGTGATCTGCTGCTGTTCCGTGGGACGGACGCCAGCAGGGCCTATGCCCGGTATGTTGGGCATGTGGAGATGGTCTACTCCATCACCGGTAGCAAGGTGCTGCTGATCGGCCATGGCAGCGGCATGGGCCCCTACACCCACGAGATGAAGGGCTACTGCCGGCTGCGCTACCTGATGAAGGTGCTGAATCCCAAGATCAAGAACCGGGGCCTGATCTGCGTCAAGCGGTTCATCCCGGACGATCCCACCCCGGCGCCTATGCAAGTGCGCGTTACCGGCAACCTGGTGAACATCCGTTCTGGCCCCAGTGTCCTGTCCAAGATTCTCGGCTGCGTACCCAAGGGCACCATTCTCGACCGCAGGGGCAACGATCCGGACGGCTGGTATGGCGTGACTTGCAACGGGGTCTCCGCGTACATCTCCAAGAAATACGCGGAGGTGGTCAGGTGATGGAAGCCAAAGACCTGATCCCCTGGGGCATCTCCGTAATCATGGCGGTTATCGCCTTCGCCGGGTGGAACCGCAACAGCAAGACCGACACCAAGTCAGACGCTCACTGGCAGGGCAGCGTGGACGAACAGTTACGCCAGATCAACACCAAGTTGGACCCTATCACCAAGATGCCCGGAGAGATGGAGCAGGTGAAATACCGGCTCGGCAAGCTCGAAGAAAAGGTTGACGATCACATCAGATGCGACAAATGAAGGAGGGTTACTTATGAAGAAGGTTCTCTCGCTGATCCTGGTGCTCCTGGTTCTCTCGGCGTTCGTCGTGCCCTTCATGGCTTTGGCAGAGGCGGTCGCCATACCGTCCCAGAACGTGCAGCCCACCGCGGAGCTGGCGCCCGCTGAACCCGCGACGATCATGCCTGTGGACGAGGTTCAGGAAACCGACCCGGGTGGTGTGGCTGGCCTGGTCAACCTGACCGATCTGATTCAGGCCGCATTCGCCGTGATCCTTGGTGTAATTACGAGATTCCTGGTGCCATGGATCAAGGCACGAACAAAGGCGTGGCAGTTTGACATGTTGTGTCAGGCAACCAGTATCGCCGTCAATGCCGCCGAACAAAAGCTCGGGTCCGGTGCTGGAAAAGAGAAGATGAACTACGTGGTCAGTACCCTCAATAAGAGAGGGTTTACCGTGAATGATGACCTGATTGAATCCCTGGTCAAGACGCTCCCGGAGAACCAGAACAAGGCGAGCGCGACCTGATATGAAAATCCCCCGCTGGCCTGACGGCTGGCGGGGGTCGTTTTCATATGCGAACGTCTGGGGTATACCGAAGGGCGGCGTGCAAAATCCGAATCAATTAATGTTCTGTTCGATTGCTTTTTGAGACCCGATAGACTAGAATCAGAACAGATGTTCGGACACTGAGGAGGAAACGATGCGCATTGCAATCAACGGCCATGCGGTGGATCTATTGCATGGTGACGCACTGGAAAAGGTTGCGACCCTGACCGGGCCGTTCAGCGCGATAATTACCGACCCCCCGTATTCAAGTGGTGCGAACAGCTTGGCCGGCAAGCAACAGAGCACCAGCAAGAAATACACCGGCACCAAAGGGCGCTGCCCTCTGCCTGACTTTGAGGGCGATACCTTGGATCAGCGCAGTTGGACGCGTTGGATAGCAGAGCTTTTACGCGACGCGCGCACGATCGCCGAACTGGACGCGCCGCTGTGCGTGTTCTGCGACTGGCGCCAGCTGCCGGCACTGACGGACGCGGTGCAATGGGCCGGTTGGTCCTGGCGCGGGGTCTGCGTTTGGGACAAGATCAACAGCAGGCCCCAGAAAGGGCGCTTCAGGCAGCAGGCCGAGTTCGTGGCATGGGCCAGCAACGGCCCCATGCCGGTCGACCGAGGCGTCGGTGTGCTGCCCGGCGTGCTTTCCTACACGCAGCCGCAGGCGGCCGGGCGCGTCCATCAGACGCAAAAACCTTTGGACTTGATGCGGCAGATTGTGCGCATCTGCAGGCCGGGCGGTACGGTCCTGGACCCGTTTGCGGGCAGCGGCACGACGTTGCTGGCGGCCGCCCTGGAAGGCTACGACGCGGTAGGCATTGAATTGTCCAAGAGTTACTACATGGCTGCGCAGGCACGGCTGGAAAGAGCTGGGAGGGATACAGATGGTTCTGCCGATGTCGAAGGCGAAGATCAAAAAGGTGCTTAAGGGCATGGATTGCGCCGATGAACAGGGGAGCATGGAATCTCGGCGAAAAGCTGATCGATGACGACGTGTCAAGAATTGATGTGCTGGGTGACCAATTCCCCGATGGTGTCCCGCGACTCAGAACCACCGACAAGCTGCTGATGCTGCGTCCCGGAGATGAAGATGGGATCACCTTCTTTGAGAACACACGCAGAAACAGGCGCGAGCTGATTCGCCAGATCCTCGACCAACTCCCTGAGGGTGGCGCTGATCCGGAAGGGTGCTCCGAAGAGGACGATGACGAAATATACACCGACCCAGAGCCGGATTACGATGAGGATTTCGGCAGGCCGGTGGAAGCCGAAAAAAAGTCGCAGTATCGATACGCCTCATGATTTTCTGCCCGCTGGAAACAGCAGGTTTTATTGACATCTGGGTAATTCTGGGATATCATCTTTGTTATGAAAAAGTCTCTACTATTGCTTGTTCTGTCTTTTGTGCTTTGCGTGCACGCCCTTGCAGAAACCACAATACACTTCGTTGACGTGGGTCAAGGCGACTGTACCATCATCCAGTCTGAGGGTAAAACACTGGTGATCGATACCGGCCTTCCTGAAGCCCGCAAGGCGCTTGCAGCCGAACTGCAGGCTCTTGGCGTACAGCGCATCGACACTCTGTTCCTCACCCACCCACACGAAGATCACGACGGCAGTTTCGGCTTTCTAGCCGACAGCTATCCCATCGGCACGCTGTACATGCCTGAGTATGCGGACGATGAGGAGGACTACGGCGACCTGCTGCGCCGCATCACCGGAGCAGGGACGCAGATCCGATACCCTACCGTTGGCGATCAGTTCATGGTTGGCGATGCGACCGCTACGGTCTTGTCGGCGGCTGATCCAGCACAATACCCAGACGATAAAAACCTGTGGTCTATCGTCACCAAAATCGTGGACGGGAACACATCTGCCGTAATCATGGGGGACGCCGAGGACATAAACGAGTACGCCATGATCGATGCTGGCCTGGATCTCGACGCGGACATCCTGCGGGTCGGGCACCACGGGAGCCGTACATCGACGTCAGGTGCCTTCCTGGATGCGGTCACGCCGGATATTGCCGTGATCTCCTGCGGGGCTAACAATTCATACGGACATCCGCATCAGGAGACGCTGGACGCGCTTTGGGAAAGGAGTATTGTAACCTATCGCACCGATTTGGACGGCACAATCACGGTCAGCATAGACGACGCGGGTTACAAGATTACCACAGAAAAGTAGGAGGGGTTTGGCGTGGGTAGGAAGAAGTTACGGCTTGTCGGGATCATCCTAGGAGTAATTGTGCTTGTCGGGATGCTTGGCGGCTGTGCAAGCACCAGCACTTCCATGCGCGCTACAGCCACATACACGCCTACTCCAGAGATCACCTTTGCTCCAACCGAAACCGAGCCCGAATCTCTGGGCGTCGACGGGATCACACCCGAAATTAACGACTGGCTGGCGGCCGTGGTCAATGACGCGACCGTTTCTCCCACGGCGTCGGCCGAGTATGCTACGTTGCGCTCCGGGGATAGTAACGACGACGTCCGAAGCTTGCAAACGCGCCTCATCGAACTGGGCTTTCTAACTGCAACCGCGGACGGAGACTACGGCTCAAAGACGGTCAGCGCCGTGAAAAAGGCTCAGGCACTCGCAGGACTGGAAGTGACCGGAGTAGCAGACTCCGAGACGCAGCGCGCGCTGTGGGCTTACGACGCCCCCACGGCACAGCCACAGCCGACGAAGATTAAAACCACGCCTACACCAGAACCTGAGGAAGATTATGGGCTCGACAGCGGCGAAGAAGATTATATTGCAAACAAGAACACGCACGTTTTTCATTATCCCTGGTGCAGCTCAGTAGATCAAATGAAAGAGAAGAACAAGTGGTATTTCACCGGTTCGCGTGAAACCTTGATCAAGAAAGGGTATCGTCCTTGCAAGCGGTGCGATCCATAAGTTGTGACAACTGAATGACAACTTAGGTTGTCAAAACGCCTCAATTATAGGTCCGGTCGCGCGGAGAAACCCAGCAAAATAAGCATCCGTGTCAATCGTTACCGCTATTTGGACTACATTTTTCGGACTCAAAATCCGTTGGTGGCGACACCGTGCGGGTTCAAGTCCCGCTTCCGGCACCAGAAGGGGCTGTCGTGTTGGGTTTTATCCTAAGCATGGCAGCTTTTCATATAGGGGAAAGGGTGGCAAAGCCCAAAACGTCCAATGGATAGGGAAAGAAGGGTATGAGGAATAGGGTACGAAAACCCCGAGGAATTTTCCAGAAAAGGCCAATGTCCGTATGCACTTGTCCTAAAGTTCAGGCGGAATTGAGCTGGTACAGGGTGTAACCGCAGTTGTTCGCCAATACCCTGGCGTGGAGCTTGTTGAGATTGAAGGCGATGGCATAGAGGAGGGTTCCCGTGAAGACGTTGGCGTAACCACGCCTTAGGAAGCGACGGAAGCCGTAATTCTGCTTGAACTTCAAGACAAGTGCATACGGGGGTTGGCCTTTTCTGTGAAATGTCCGAGCTTTTCTTACTGCCCTGTATTTCGCGTACCCTTTTTCCGCTCCGTTTGGCTCCTTTCCTTCATCTACCTCATTTGACATATACAAAGGCTGTCGCTCTGATCATTAATCCCAGCGCGACAGCCCCATGCACAGCCCTGGAAGGGCATGGTACTGGCAAGCGCCTAAAGGTGCATTAAAAGGTCAGCCAACCGCATCGACTTCACAGGCAGCCGCTCAAACGGTTGTTTGTTTATGACTTGGGGTTCTTGCCGCCCGTAAACGGGTCAATAAACTCTTTCATAGATAGCTGCTCTGCCGCCATATCCTCCTGTAGTTGGTTGTGGATATATTGTTCGATCACCTTTTTGTTACGCCCTACTGTATCCACATAATATCCTCTACACCGGAAATGGCGGTTCCCATACTTGTACTTCATGTTCGTATGACGATCAAGGAGGCACGCACCATGCTGAACTTTTCGAGATCGTAGCCAAGATCGAATTCATGTTCCACCTTTTCAATGCCCATTTCTACAACGGCAAGTTTCGGCGACCTGCCATCACCGTATCTCCGGACGGCGGGCAGGGCGCGTATAGCTGGTGCAATGTATACGAGTTCTGACAGGGCAACGGCAGGGTGCACCGAGAAATCAACATCTGCCGAGCAGCACGCCAGCTACGGCCGGGCGATCACGGCCCTGGCCGAAACGGCAACGTGGCTGGCCCAGCAGCCGGGCATGGAGGACATTGCCGCCAGCCGCAAAACGCTCTTGCAGATAACGACAATCTCCGACGATGAGAACGGCGACAAAGGCCGACCACGACCACTCTCCGGGAGGCCACCAGACTAGCAAGAATCGCAGCATCAAGTACGTCTTCCCGGTATGCGGCGCGATCATCCGGGCGACGAAGCAGGTAAACGTGGTATGCGGTGACTGCAACGCACCCTTCGAAAAGGCATCACCGATCCGGAACGCCGGCCTTCGAGCCGGTGTTTGTGTTGATTACGAACGCCCATACTCAAGAAATGGTCCGCCACCATGGTTCGATCTGAATGAAGGCTTCGAGCAGATTGGTGAGAGTGGTCTTGGAGTGTGTAAAAAAGAATCACCTTTGAATTGCCATCCATCCCTCTTTGTGTTATAATTAATGCAATGTTCATGATGTGGGACTTGTGGGAGCATACAGATGGAGATTCAAGATAACACGAACCGATCTGCCCAGGAGGATCCTGTGAAATCAGCGGCGCCTGGCAGTTATATTACGGAATGGTGGAAGCTCTTCAAAGAAAGGCGCTTTGAGAAAAAGCCATCCGTTCCTGGGCTTTTCGAAGAAGAGAAGTTGCCGGAGCCTGCAAATGTCAAGGAAAGCCAACTGCAACAAGCTATAGACCCCGAAAAAGTAATTGCATGGTTAATTACCCAGCCAAATGCCGGGGGTAAGTTATATTTAGAAAACGTAGCACGGCAATATATGAGCGCGCTCCGTTCAGCGCCATTCAAGCTTGAAATCCCCGTTGCTTTGGACAATCGGGGCGTTTTTGCTTTTCAAACGCCAGATGAACTTGCCACCTACTGGAGTGTTTTCAAGGCGGCTCCAAATTACATGAAAGTAAACATAAAAACTTCTGGTATGTTTTCAGCAGGGATGGCCTGTTTGATGCGGTATTTAGAACATTTGCCCAATGAGCATCCTGAAATTGCAGACGAAGCGATCAAGGCCGTCGAAGATTTCAGCCTGGAATATGTAGATCACCGGTCCTCAGATGGCGCATTGTGGGTAATTGGAGGGCAGGAGCTATTGCCAGTGATGCTGAAATTGCGCGGCTCTGGGTTCTCCTTTACCTATAAAGCTGGCGGAGGGAAAAGTAGTGGCTACAAGGATGCGTGGTGGTATAAACCATTGGTTTACTCGAATCAAACGAAAGATACGACGCCTGAACGAGCTGAAGCGAGTGCTGTGGAGCCTTCTGAGTCTGCGTTCTTCAAAACGGCATCTATTGAGCTTTGGAACTGCGGTATTGGGCAGAGTTTTCAATCATGGTTGGTTAAACACGCAAACTATTCATATAATACCTCAGTATTATACTCGGGATCGATCCCTCGCATTGTCCGTGATTTTCGAACACTAGCGGATAAGTCTGTAGAAAATGCCAGCACACAGATAATCGCCGTGCGCAGGTTTGTGATTTTGCTTTATGAAGATAGTGCGTTTGATGCCGCCAACAGAAAGGGCCACCATCTGTATACTGCAGCCTTAGCTGCGTTTGAGAAGTTTATTGCTTGGAATGGCAGCCAGAGGCATGTTACTGAAGCAGAGCAGTTGCCATTATTCGAAATGACTAATGCCACAAGCATGAGGGAAATCCAGCTCGATCCAGCCCTCCCCGAAAAGCTGACGCAAGTCCTGTCAAAGCGATTTACCAATGGTTTTAGGGTCGGCTCGCCGATAGAATTGGCGCGCTTACGTCGTTATGCATCTGAGGATCTTGGCGATGAGATTTCGTTGACCGATGATGAACTCATGGAAGCCATATCCGCTTGTGGCACATTATTCGAAGGCAAGGTTTATACTGTGTCGGCTCAGATAAAAGAGCGAATTAAAACGCTTGCAAACGATTACTTCAGTCAGGGCGCAAAAGTCATATTCTATTCAGAATTCTATTCAAAAAATGAGAACTGGCTGTTTGATGCAAGCGTTATTTTGGAGGATATGCTTAAATACATACTCCTCAGCCTGTTTCCAAAGTTGTCGTTTGCACAGACCTTTTTTGGCTTTATCAATGCATCGGTTTCAGATGTTTTGAAAAGCGAGATCCTCCGTGTGTGGGCAGATGATATACAGCTTACCTATGAGCAGTTATCCGCCCGGTTACAGTACATACCGGTTGAAAGGATAAAGTGTACCCTTGCTCAAAATGGCGACTTCCTCTGGAGCAGCGCAGAGACCTACTCACACATCAGTAAAGTTGTTATAACCGAAGAGGAATGCGCGGCCATCCGCAAGATTACGCAACAGGGGTGTAGTGCACACGGCTATATCTCTATCGCCGACATGCCGCTTTCTGAGATTCAGGAGCGCAACTATGAACTCTCGATAACCGCAATCCACAACGCGATATTCCGCATTTGCCTATCTGACAAATATGACAAGAATGACAAAATCATCACCCGAAAAGGGGACACGTTGGACGCGCTAACGATTATGAAAGGATACTGCCAGACGGTTGATAAATGCTCTTTGGACGATCTGCTGAACTATGAGAAAGAACTGACGGGAGAAGCTCACCGGTGGATAGCTCTTGAGGCGGGCTACTCTGTTCTAGTTCGTATAGATAAGGAAACCTTTGTTGCGGAAAGGTATGTTCATTTTCATTCTGATGTGATTGATGATGCAATTGCGCGGCACGTTACCGGCGACTACTTGCCCCTGAAATCTTTCACAACATTTGGGGATTTTCCGGACTGTGGGCAGGCGTGGAACCTTTTCCTGTTCGAGAGTTACTGCTGGCGTTTCAGCATGCGCTTTCGGTTCGATGCTCTATCGATGAATTCACGGAATGCAGGAGCGGTTATCCGCAAAAGCTGCGACACGTCTTATACAGACATAATGGTTGATGCGGCAATAAGGTCTGACATTCCCCTGGAAGAAGCCTGCGTGGGCAGGTTCCTTTCTGAAGCGGGATATACAGGAAGAACAACCAGTTCCAAAGTTTGCGAGATAATTGAAAAGGCGAAGGCCATACGAGAAGAGATGGCTTAAAGTTGTACTCCTACACCTACGACAAGAAAACAGGAGGGCTCCTCCTGAATTCCTCACCGACTGGTTTCTCCAAAGAGCCGCGCCCAGTTTACGCACCCGAATTGGATGTGCTGGGCTTTGATAAATACTGGAAGTATGATAGGCTCAATGTCAACCGTAGGGGTAGAGGTTGGAACAATGGAGGATGCGAGTTCTGAAGTTATGAAAGTTTCTGAAGCCAAAGGCAGCACGTTTGAGGGTTTTGGTGGCGTTGTTGATGCCCTCGGTGAAGCCGTTGGAGAAGGGACAATCGAAGGCGTTGAGGATATACACCTCCCAGTTTCCGAGCATTCTGAGGCAGCTTGAGAATTCAGGCAGATTCAGGCGATGGGCACAGAACCGGAAATGATTGAGCGCGATCCGCGCCTGGGTGGAGGAAGGAGAGTCCATGAACTTGAAGAATTCTTCCTTCAAGAGCCATGCCCTTGTGAGGTCTTCGGAGTGGGCGAGCATGATCTCGACAGCTCTCCGGTCGTCCGCGCTCAACCTATCGGCCCGCGCCAGCAGCAGTTTTCGGCTGCGCTTGAAGTATTTGCGTTTATTGGGCGGCAAGGACTTCTGAACGCGCCGGCGTACATCTTCGAAAGCCCAAACGCCGTACCGAACCACGTGAAACCGGTCGATGACGATCTTGGCCGAAGGAAAGAAGGCACGGGCGATGTCCCGGTAAGCCTTGTTCATATCCATGACGAAATGCGTGACATCCTGCCGGTTCGGGAACGCTTTCAAGTAGTCCTGGATGGTCGCCGCCGTGCGGTCGGGCAGGATATCCAGGATTTGGCGCTTCTCAGGCGCAGTAAGGACGGCCTGGAATCGCTCGCCGCCTGTGTCCCCCTTGAACTCGTCAATGGCGATGACCGACGGCAATTTCTCAGGTTTTGCCCTCGAGAGCAGGCCCAGCCAACGACCTACGCTGGATGGGGATACGCCCAGTTCAAGGGATACCGATTTCCCGCTGCGCCGCTGCCTGAGCAGGTCAAGCCCGTACAGCGCCAGACGCCCGGTCGTTCGCTGATGCTTCCCGGCATACGCATGCGGCTCGCAGAAGCGTTTTCCGCAACACGGACAGATGTACCTTCTCCTGCGGTACTCCAGCCTCGTGCGCTTGCCGCGGATCGGGATATCCCGGAGCAAGTTGGTATGGTAGTCGTGTATCCGGTCCGTCTCCTGCCCGCATTGTGGGCAGCGTTCTTTGCCCCGCTCCTTCCGAAACCGTATCCGTATTTCCTCCGCAGTTTCCGTCACTTTTTCAATCTCTACGTCTTCCCAGCCCAGTACTTCTGCGATATAATCTCTTTGAGACATGGTCTTCGCTCCTGCAAGTGATGTTGTATGGTTACTTCATTTTACTCGCAGCCGCTGACCTTGTCTCCTTTTCTTTTTCTTCCCTTACCCCTACGAATAGTATAGAGCCGTATGATAAGCAGACCGATCGACCCTATATGTGGGCAGAGGCTAACAACTACTACTATCGCGGGACGCCTACCGCTATGCTAAAAGGTGGTAATCTCTATACGGCCCCTGAGATATACTTTGCATATTTGTGTAGTGAATATAGGGAGACTCCCGATAGCAAGGTAGTCCAGAAGGTGACCTTCGACTTGCCTGACAAACGTCCGTCTTTCATGGACAAGAAAGGCAATGTTTTTAACATTTTAGAGCCGGAGCCGAACGGCAACTTTCTGCATCCAGTTGATATTACGGGAATGATCGAGAATAACCGCGAAATGCTTGAGATTATCGAGCAAACTACGGTGAAAAGGATACTAGCTATCTACGAAAAATACAAACGCAGGGTCGATCTATTCCATGTCGCCTTTTCCGGCGGCAAAGATAGCGCTGTGCTGCTTGACCTGGTAATAAAAGCGCTCCCCAAGGGGAGTTTTGTCGTCGTTTTCGGCGATACGGGGATGGAGTTCCCTGACACTTACGATGTAATTAAGAAGACGCATCAAAAGTGCATAGAGGAAGGAATACCGTTCTATATTGCCAAGTCACATCTGGAGCCAAAACAGTCATGGGAGCTGTTTGGGCCTCCATCGCGGACTTTGCGCTGGTGCTGTTCTGTGCATAAAAGCACGCCGCAGACACTGAAATTGCGTGAGATTACAGGCAAGGATGATTTTGTGGGCTTGGACTTTGTTGGAGTGCGGGCACAGGAAAGTGTGGCAAGAAGTACATATAAGTACGAGAATTATGGTGCAAAACAAAGGGGGCAGTTCAGCCATAACTCGATCCTAGAATGGACATCAGCAGAGATATGGCTCTATATATATGCAAACAATGTGTTAATAAACGGGGCCTATAAAAAAGGCAATGGTCGAGCTGGATGCCTATTTTGTCCGATGTCTGGTGGCACAAGTGATTTCTTGCGATGCACAAGCTATCCAGCGGAGATTGCTGGCTACATCGATTCAATTAAGAACACTCACGATGGTGACAGGCGCAAGAAAAGCATTGCCGAGTCGTACATTCTTAATGGAGGTTGGAATGCCAGAAAAAACGGGCGCGAATTATCAAATAATGTGTTCCGTTGTATCGAGAAAACTACGGGCGAGAATTTGATGATAACCGTTACGGACCCGGATTCTGATTGGCTGGAATGGATAAAGACGCTAGGAGACCTGCATGGCGGCAACGGTGATTATACCGTTGAATTTGAAGGTGAATGCATTTACTTTTCTGTTAGGGAGGCAAACAACGGTTACACTGTTACAATCCCTGAAGCTACGTTGAAAGAGAGGCCTACCTTCAGCAAGACGTTTCAACAAGTCTTTCGAAAAGCATCGTATTGTAAGGGTTGCCGAGTTTGCGAAACGAACTGCCGAAATGGTTGCATAAGTTTTATCGATGGCAAAGTCAAAGTAAGCAACTGTATTAGGTGTGGTGAATGTCATTCAATCGATAGTGGATGCTTGCTGTTTCACTCGTTGCGGCACCCACAAGGAGGAGGGAAACCAATGAAAAGCCTGAACTCGTTCGCCGACCATGCCCCGAAGACGGAGTGGTTACACTTATTCTTTGAACTAAAAGAGACGTTCTTTTCAGAACACACTCTAGGGCCGATGATGTTTGATATGTTTAGGCGTTTCCTTAAGGATGCTTCCTTAAATGAAAAGAATCACTTCACGCCATTTGCTGAGCTAATCTCGCAAATCGGCTGGGAGACGGATACCGCTCAGGGGTTGATTCTTATCAATCTCATTTCCGAAAATCCACAAATGGAGTGGTATGTTAACAACTTCGATGTCAGCAAAATCTATACCCGTCAGACAGTTGAAGATATGCTGATTGCCGTTGATGTTAAGTCCAAAGATGCTAAGTCAATCGCAAAAGCATTTAAGAGACTGGTTGAAACACCGCTTGGTACAACGCTCCATTGGGGTTATGTTACCGACGACGGTGGCCTTGTCCGCACAAAGTGTTCGGTAAGCGATCCGCGCGTGGTGCTATATGGGCTGTTCAAGTTCGCGGAGAAGTGCAATGACTACAAAGAATTCACGCTCGCCACGCTCCTGAACGATAGCATAGACCGCGACGGCGTAAGTCCAACCCGAATCTTCGGGCTTAACCGCGACGATATGACGCCGATCCTTTTGGGGTTGTCCGCAAAGTACCCCGAATTCATCACAGCATCGTTTACTCATGACCTTGAGAAGATAACGCTTGCAGAAGACAAATCGTCCCAAGACGTACTCGACTTGTTTAAGGGGGATATGGTAAATGGCTAACAACAAATACCGCGAGTACTTTGACATAGACGAGAGGTATTTCCCTTGCATCGATGACGCGGCAATCAATGCCGGTGCTCCTTGGGAAAACACATATCCACACAGCACATTCATTGATATGCTCACCGAGATGGAGCGTGCCCTGGCACGGCAAAACAACGGTAAAACGCTCTGGATTGAAGGCGCATACGGAACAGGAAAGTCGCAGTGCGCCTATGCACTGCGTAAAATCCTTGAAGTGCCGGAAGCGGAACTTCGTGACTATTGGGATAGGTATGAACCGCTGAAAAAGAAAACTGACTTACTTGAAAAGCTGATTGGCCATAAGAAAAAAGGAATCGTGGTGGCTCATCGTTATGCTTCCGGCGGAATTATGTCAGCGCGTGACCTTTTCTTCGCCATACAAGAAAGCGTGAAATCCGCTCTTGTACAGCAAAATGTGGCTTATCTTGGAGAGAACACCCTCAAGGAGAGCATTATTGCTTGGCTTGAAGATACTGACCATAAGCTGATGTTCAACAGTCTGCTGCAAAATCCTGACAAGGAATGGGAAGCATTATTTTCTCAGTCGACCGCTGATGAAGTGCTGAATGCACTCCGCAGGAACGGTGAAGTTAAATCATTGGTAGATAATATATTCCGTCTTGCAGATAAAGAGGGCATAACCGCGTTGACCATTGATTCAGACAGGCTCATTGCTTGGCTGACAGACATTATCGACCGCAACAATGTGAGGATTGTCTTTATTTGGGATGAATTCTCCGATTACTTCAAGAACAACCGTGAAAGCCTCTCTGAGTTTCAAAGGGGTGCTGCTCTGGTACAGTATAAGCCCTTTTACTTCATTGTGGTTACACACGAGCCCCAGAAAATATATGTGGCGGACAACGACAGGGGGAATCAATCTAAGGTAAGCGATCGGTTTATATCAATACCTATTGTCCTACCTGATAACATCGCGTTTGACCTTATTGGTCACGCTTTTACTGTAAAACCTGCCGCAATGTCGGATTGGAATACCTTAGTAGATGGCGATTTGGGCTCGCAAACAAGTAGTGCACGTGCGGCAGTAATGAAGGCGACAAACATAACAAACCATCAAGTGATGAAGGACATAATGCCGATTCATCCAATGACGGCATTGCTTTTAAAAAACATAGCCTCAGCTTTCAAGTCCAACCAGCGGAGTATGTTCGACTTTATTAAGACGGCGAATACAGACGATGTCAAGGCATTCCAGTGGTACATAGACAACACTGGTCCCTTTGACGACCATCCCCTTCTCACAGTGGATATGCTATGGAACTTCTTCTATGAAAAGGGCAAAAATAACCTTACTTCCGATATTCGCCTGATATTAGATACTTACCAGCAGCAGCAAAATCTGCGCGAAGACGAAAAAGCAGTCCTGAAAGCTATCCTCATTATGCAGGCGATTGACCAGCGTTTGGGGGGCACAATTGACCTTTTCAAAGCAACCGAACAGAATCTCAGCTATGTGTTTGCAGGAATCTCATCTGGTTTGGACGTATCCTGTAAGAATCTTGCCAAAGGCCTCAAGGAGAAGGGCGTGTTGGTCGCAAATCCGATAAGCGGCGGGCGGTATGCGTATGCGGCTGCCGTGCTTGCGGGAGACCAAGCTAAAATCGACAACCACAAGAAAGATGTACGGCAAAACAGCACAACCTCTAAACTGGTAACCGAGGGTGGACTTTCTACTGTTTTGTCGCTTTCGCCTGCCCTGCGCCTGAGATTTGAGTCTGAGCCGGGTACTGGCAAAATCATGCCCGTAACCGCTGCTGACTTCACACGCACAATCAATACCCTTCGCGACAAGACTACAGGGTGGAATTTCCACGCCGTTATCGCCTTTGCCAAGGATGAAGCTGAGGCGGCTACTTTCCGCAAGGCCATCAGAATAGCGGTTGCCGACAAGCAATACGAGAGCATCGTATTCATTGATGCGCTATCCACACCGCTTGGTTCTGAGGCATTCGAGCAGTATGTGGATTTTTCTGCGATGGCGATATACTACCAAGGGAGCAACAACACCTCGTCGAGGGAAAGTTCAGACAAAGCAAAACGCGTTTTAGACCAGGACTGGAAGAACCGCATCTATAACGGTCAGTTTGTTGTATACACATACGCCAATCAGGAGGGTGAAAAGCTCGGCAATGGGCAAGGTGTGGCAAGCGTACTCCAGAGTATTGTAACGAATCGCTTCCAGCAGATCCAAGCGTTTGATTTCGCAAGAGGCTTAACGGAAAACCACCACAAGCTTACCCAAGGTAAGAACAGCGCTAGCTATGGTATTACGGGTACAACAAAGAGTTCCCCTGTTAATGGAATTGAGAAATACTTGTTTCCAACGCTTTTGCCCACGGCTTGGAGTGCGAGCAAGTATTGGGAGAACCCCGCGACTAATTCACTGCCGATCTCAAAAATTAAGCTAGATATCGACAAACGAGTTCAATTGGCGTTTTCTCGCGATGGACAGATCTCGATAGGCGAAATCTATGATTTCCTTGAGGAAACATACGGATTTGCACCTTGCAACTTATCTGCTTTTATTGCCGGCTTCCTTCTGAAGGAGTACGGTAGAGAGCCGTATCGTTACAGCGATTCATCCGGCGGCCACGAGCAGATGACAGAGGACAAACTTGCTGAGATGCTCGGCAACTATATTGGCAAGTCTCCGAAGCCAACCTATATCGTGAAGATGACTGCTGAAGAAATGGCTTTTTACGAACTTACAGAAAAAGTGTGGAGTATCCCCGCCAATTCATGTTCATCCGCAGGGCAGGCAGCCATAGCTGTGTCCACGAAAATGCGCAATCTGAACCTGCCGGTGTGGTGCCTTGAAGAAGTGGATACCGTCGGCATATTTGATGTGGTTCAGAAGTACATTGAACTCGTTCAAAAGGAAGGTAACGAGGCTCACAAGAAGGCGGTTGAAATCGGGAAGATAGCAGCCGCAAAGCCATCTCTCGCCGACAACCTGTTTGCTCTACTCACAAGCGAAAATTGCCAGAAAGGTATGCGAGAGTACCTCCGCTCTTTTGAGGGCGGCAAGGTTATTCAACTCGCATCGGCAATTGACGCGGAGAATAACGTCCTTGCCGATATTCGTCGCTTGTTTGGTGTCAAACATTCGTGCCTTTGGGATAAACAGACGGGCGAAGATGAAATCCGCAAATTGTTGACTGAGTATAGCGTGGTAAAGGAGAGCAATGCAATCCTGAACACGACTGCCCACTCCTTGAACGAGACTTATAAAGAGTGGCGTGAGCGGCTGAAGTTTATTGGAATTTCTTGCGAGGCTTTACGGGCGAAGTATCCTGCGTTTGTAAAAGTTATCGATATATTACTGAAAATATACAAGCAAGAGGATATCCTGCCCGAACAGTTAAAGGTATTTCACTCGGAACTCGTCGCAAACGGCGCGGAAATCAGGGAGATACTGATCAACGACAGGCGTGTTTTTGCCGAGGTTTACGAGCCGTACCTTGAAGATCTGAGCGATAGCGATACCGCCGATGTAAAGAGCAAACTGCAGACAGGTTTATTTGAGTTGCCAAAAACCGACTGCAACGTCAAAGTAAAAGAAGCCGCCGAGGAGTTCCGCAAGAACCAGTTGAAGTCGCAACTTTTCCGTTTATGGAAAGATAAGGCGGGAACTAAAAACCCGCGTGAGTGGTCCAGCCGTTACAGAACTCCTATTCTGTGCTGTGTTCCCGAGGCGGAGTTTGAGAAGGCTAAAAAGACATTTGAAACCCTTAACCACAACTGGGGAACGGATACCGAAATCAAAGCTGCTCTCGCATTCCTTGAATCTACCACGCTGTTTGATGCCCTTTCTGATGACGCTAAGCGGAACGCGGCTTTCAAGCGGGGTATTGTCGGTGAATATAGCGCCTTGCTTCCAGACCTTGACAAGGTGAGGGATACACTCGCTCGAATTTCTGTCGATACTTACGATTGGCGTGACAATCCGAGCGTTAAGGGCAAGGTAAAGCAACTCGCCGAGGCTGAGTACAACGCTGGCGGTAGTGATATGGTACTCCGGAAAATTGACGAGATGGACGATGCCCAGCTTAAGCAATATCTCAAACGGCTCGTCAAGGACAGCATTACGGTCGGCATTGAAATACTGGCGAATGGAGGTGGAAAATAGAATGCAAAGCGACTCGATAAAGAAATACCTGACATCTTCCGTCAAGACACCATATTTCCTGTTCGTCAGCGACGGCCAGTACAAGACCGCCATTGAAGAATTATCGGTATTAGGTCTTAACTTTGTCCGGATGAGCAGCTTTTGTGGCGGTGATGACAAACTGCCGGACATCGACGAGTTGCTCACCTATATCGAGGCTGCTGATATAAACGTTAAGGGGAAAAAGTTCGTTGTAATGGGTCTTGGCGAATTCCTTGGGCTTCGTGGAAACGATGAGGTAACACGCACCTTGTCACGCTTAAAAGACCTTAATGTCGGCGGCGCAAAAGTCGTGTTGCTTTTGCGAGGACTTGCCTCACAAATTACCGGATTACAGACTGACCCGCGCTTTGATAACCGTCGGTTCAGCGTTGTTGATAAGGCTGAGTGCGATTTATCGTTTACCCTTGCCGCTCCGTCTGTAGGATTGTCGGCTTTATCAGGTTTCAAAGCAATGCTTGTAGAGCTTGAAAATGGGCGATGCGGTTGTGTTGTCGTAGACACAGCAGTCAATCTCGATAAGGCGATATTCACCGTACACCAAATCAGCAGTGCCTATGAGGGCGTAAAATTCTCTACAAGGGGTTTTGCCTTGGCGCGTTCCTGCGGGAGCGACGCTTGTTGGGCGGAATTGCTGACGGAACTCAACCAAAATAATGGCTCGCTCGACAAAGTCTTTGAAAAGCACGGTTTTGGCAATAATCTTGATTCTGATATCTACGCCCGCATTACCGGGAGCGTTTACCGCAATTGGCTCTATTTCCTCTGCTTGAAGAGCAAGGTTGACACATTGCATAACGGATACCTTCGATTCGTTCTGGACAAGACGAATTGCTTTGAGGATTTTGTTTCTAACATGCTGAACACAATTATCGAAATCCCGCATACCGACAAGCGGTTTCCGGCATTCTACCGTGAGCGTAAACTTCTAGTCGAAAAGTTCCCTGAGTCGGATATCGCGGACTTTGTGGTGAACAGTCGACAAGTAGTGTCTGAGGGAATTTATAAACTGACAGACGCGACATGTGCTGAACGCGAAGAGATTATCGCATGGCTATCGAAAAACGGCTTGATTCCGCAACTTGATGGCATTTATCCCCTGCTAGCGGCTTACCTGAAAAAATACGTTTTCAAATGTCCTGAACTCGCAGATTTATTGACGGAGTATTTCGAGGCGTACAAACGTCAAAAGCTGTCCAGCGAGCTTGAACCAGGATTTTTAGAAAAGGTCGATGAACTTGCTTTAAAGCGCAAATTCAATCGCTTGCCTACGCGAAACGAAATTATGGACAGCGTGGATGAGAATGGCACTTTCCTGTACTGGCTCGATGCGCTTGGTGTTGAATACTTAGGGCTAATTGAAGCCTTAGTCCAAAAGCGTGGATTGTCAGTCCGGATCAGCATCGCCCGTGCGGAACTGCCGACGATAACATCCATTAACCGCGACTTCTTTAATAAGTGGCAAGGCCATAAAGAAAAGAATGACGAACTTGATGATACCAAGCACAGTGACGCAGGTGGTTACAACTTCACAAACAATAAATTGCCCATCCATCTTGCTAAAGAGCTGGAAATCATTGCGGCGATGATTGATAAGGCGGCCACGGAACTTGCACTTAGGCACTGCAAACGGTTTTTGATTGTAAGCGACCATGGCGCATCGCGGCTTGCCGTCCTACGGCAAAAAGTGGAAAAATACGATACCGATACTATAGGTGAACATTCAGGACGCTGTTGCAGGCTGTTTCAACCTTATGACCTCCCATTTGCCGCAGAGGAAAACGGATACCTTGTCCTTGCCGATTACGGACGCTTCAAGGGCAGCCGTGCAGCGAACGTCGAAGTTCACGGCGGAGCTTCATTAGAAGAGGTTGTCGTTCCCGTTATCGAATTATTCCTGAAAGACGGGAACGTAACAGTCAAACTTGTTGATGATGTTTCGACCGTTGATTTTCGAACCGGCATAGAGGTTAAGCTGTTCTTTAATTCACCCGTTCATGATGTTTCTGTCGTCTTGAATGAGAAGTCGTACATGGCTACACAGATCGATACCAATCACTACATTGTAAAGCTGTATGACATAAGACGGGCGGGCGACTATTCAGCGGACGTTTATGCTGGTGACGATCTGATCGGCAAGATCATGGTTAAGGCGCAAGGCAAGAGTGCCAAAGTCAACGACGCTTTTGATGACCTGTTTTAGGAGGCGCTTCTGATGATTGAGAAACTCAGGAATTGCTTTGATGAGATGGTTGTATACAAAAACCTCAAGAAAAACAACTTCTTTTCCGCCCTTAGCCTGCCTTCATTTATGCGCGACTGGCTCCTGAAAAAGTTTGAAGACGAGAATGGTCGTTTCGATCCGGACGAATTGGTTCAATTTGTGCGGACTTATCTTCCGCGTAAGGATGATTGGACTTCTATAAAGAACCAGGTTGTTATCGAACACGAGCGGGCAAAATTTCTCGCCAAGGTGTCGGTTGATATTGACATCAGGACAGGTGAAGTGTCGTTTGCCCTACCTGACTTTGGACTAACAGGCAAGGATACCATTATCGAGGATTCCGTGTGGCAAGACTGCAAGGAGGATTTGGTGCGAGGCCGAGAGACTTGGGGAATGATCGAAATCGGATATCGTCCGCCGGATGACAATGATATGACTTCTTCCAGGAATAGGGCGAATGGAGCAGGCAGAGGTAAAATCAAATTGACGGCGTTTAAGACCTTCTGCCCATATACCATTGATATTGACTACTATAAAAACGCACGTCGAGAGTTCACCACAGTGGAGTGGCTTGACGTTCTACTCGGTGCAGTGGACTACAATGCGAGCGGTTACCTTGGCGATGAGGAAAAGAAGCTCACGATGCTTACTCGGTTGCTGCCGTTTGTTGAAAAACGACTAAATCTCATTGAGCTTGCCCCGAAAGGGACCGGCAAATCGTATCTGTTCGGCCGCGTCAGCCGCTTTGGTTGGCTTTCAAGCGGCGGCGTAATGAGCCGTGCGAAAATGTTCTACGATCAGAACAAGCGCGTCGAGGGGTTGGTGTCCGGCAACGACTTTATTACGCTCGATGAGGTTCAAACCATATCTTTCACAGATGTGGATGAAATGCGTGCAGCATTGAAAGGCTATCTCGAATCGGGCATTTTTACTGTCGGCAATTATGAGGGGACTGCCGAAGCGGGCGTTATCCTCTGTGGCAATATCAAGAAAGAAACGATGGACGAAGATGGCTTCGGTAATATGTTTGAGGAACTGCCGTCCATGTTCCACGAGTCGGCTTTGATAGAGCGTTTCCATGGCTTTATCAAAGGGTGGAATATCCCCCGAATGAACGACGATCTAAAGATTGCGGGTTGGGCATTGAATTCCGAATACTTCTGCTCGATTATGCACGAACTGCGTGACGATATGAGTTATCGCGCCATCGTGGACGAACTTATCGAGGTCCCCGAAGCGGCGGATACCCGGGACACCGAGGCGGTCAAGCGAATTGCTACGGCTTACCTGAAATTGTTGTTCCCGCATGTTCGCAGCGCAGATGACATAACCGCTCGTGAATTCAAGCGTTACTGCCTTGACCGAGCGCGAAAGATGAGAGATACGATCAAGTATCAGTTGGGAATACTCGATGTGGAGTATCGTGGGAAGGACATCCCTGCGTTCAGCGTCAGACCTGACCTTGAAGAATTGGAGTAATTGTATGGAAAAGAAAAGCTGTTATGTATGCGGAAAGGAAGCCCTGAGCAAGAATGAAATCGGGTTGACTAAAAAACTGCTTGACAAAAATTCGAAGCGTTTCTACTGCCTTGATTGTCTTGCTGAATATCTGGAAGTGGACACAGCATTTCTGCTTGCTAAGGTCGAGGAGTTCAAGGAACAAGGCTGCAAATTATTCTGAGGAGGTAAAACCGTGATATACGCTGACAATGCCGCCACGACAAAGATATCCGATCTGGCGCTTGAAAAGATGCTTCCGTTCCTGCGGGAGCAGTACGGGAATGCCTCCAGCCAATACTTACTTGGGACTAGGGCGAAACGCGCCGTAGAACAAGCGCGCAGACAGATTTCGGCAGCAATTTGGGCAAAGCCTCCTGAAATCATCTTCACCTCTGGTGGTTCCGAATCAAATAATTGGGTATTGCATAATGTTGCAGATAGCTATCGGGGTCAGGCCATACATGTTATTACCTCATCCATTGAGCACCATTCTGTGCTAAATGCTTGCCAAGCACTAGAAGCAACTGGTGCAGAGCTCACATATTTGCCTGTAGACAATTACGGTCGCGTTGCTGTAGATGATGTCAAGAAGGCAGTTAAAGCAAACACAAGACTTGTGACGCTTATGCTTGCCAACAATGAAATCGGAACGATTCAGCCGATATCAGAAATTGGAAGGTTTTTATACGAGAGCGGTATTCTATTCCATACCGATGCCGTGCAGGCGGTAGGTCATATTCCCGTAAATGTTAACGATTTGCACGTGGATTTTCTTACAGCTTCTGCTCATAAGTTCAATGGAGCGAAGGGCACGGGGATACTGTACAAGAAATCAGGGCTAAAATTGCTGCCTTTGATATTTGGTGGAGCACAAGAACAAGGGCTTCGAGCAGGGACGGAAAATGTCGCGGGAATAGTAGCAGCGGGCTATGCCCTTGAAGAGAGCATTGCTACAATGGGCGAAACCACAGAACGGCTGAAAACCATGATTGACGCGACAGTCAACGGCATTCGAAAAAGGGTACCATGCGTGAAAGCTAATGGTGATCCCAAGAATAGACTGCCGGGTACTATCAATCTCCGTTTTGATGGTGTTTCTGGCGAATCACTTATGCACTTATTGGACTTGAAAGGCATCTGCATTTCTACAAGTTCGGCCTGTACATCAGGCAACGATGAACCTTCGCACGTTCTTCTTGCTTCAGGTTTGACCGAAAAGCAGGCGAAGGAGTCGATTCGCATTTCGTATGGTCGGCATAATACGCTTGAGGAAGCAAACATTGTTGCTATTGCAGTTAGCGAGGCTTACAATAAAATTAACTCGGTAACATAAATTGGTATGCCCCCCCAGATAGGACAGTGAAAAAGGAAAAGGCACTGAACAGTCTGCTATGCCACAAAGAACGAGGATCAGTACAGAAGAGAAGGTACGGATAGTCCGGGGATATACAGAAGGAGAGATCGGGATTTGTGAAGCCAGTCGGCGACTGGGCTTGAGCGAGGCGACTGTGCGGCAATGGGTAAGCCGGTACCGAGCAGAGGGAACCAGTGGTCTCCAGAGAGGGGAAGAACAGGAGTTATTCAGAAGGATTGAAACTGGCGGCTGTGCGAGAGTACCTGGAGGGGTGGGTCACAGCAGGCATCTGCGAGAAATACAAGATCAAGTCCAAACGGCAGTGCGGAACTGGGTGAAGGTGTATCGTCATGAGCGCTTCAGGGTGCAAACAGGAGGAAGCCGCATGACGAAAGGAAGATTGACCACGCCGGAAGAACGCCTGGAAATCGTGCACGCATGGCATGGCCGATGGGAACGATTACGACGAGACGGCACAAAAGTATCGGGTATCGTATCAGCAAGTATACACATGGGTTCGGAAGTACCGCAACATGGGACAGGCCGGTCTGGAGGATCGTCGAAACATCGGGTAGGAACACTGCCAGGCCGGACACCGGAAGAAGAATTGCGGGGCCGGGTCGCGCAGTTGGAGCGCGAAAAGAATTTTCTGGAGATGGAGAATGCGCTGCTAAAAAAAGTGAAGGAACTAGAGAGGAGGCGACGCTGAGCCTGCGACGCCACCGGTGTGAATACGAGGCCATCCGGTCTCTTTCCAAGGAACGGAGATGGCCGGTATGGCTGTTGTGCCGCATCTTGCATATCGCTCGCTCCGCCTACTACCAGCGGTTGCGGCAGCCTCAAAGTAAGTGCGAACTGGAGAATGAGTGCATTGCCAGGCAAGTGGAACAGATTCACCGGATACATCCCGGCATGGGCTACCGCCGAATCCGGGACGACCGGTTCCGGCATACCCCGGTTGTCATGGGATTAGCATCGCCCGAAGCTCCTTTTCCGTGCCGGAAAAGACGTTCAGGTCGATGTGCTTCTCCGGCCCCGAATAGCCGGGCAGCAGTCCTTTGTCCGAGTGCTGCCAGAACGCGAAGGGCACGCCGGGATCGGCAGTGACGTTGCGGATCCACAGCGGATAGCCGGAATAATCGTCCCGCACGTAGAGCTTATACGTGATTGGCGACGCGTACAGGATCGGCTTTGCGCCATAGCGGGTTTCCAGCTGCCTCAGCAGCGGGTCCAGGATCGCGCGCACCGCCTCCAGGCTGGGCGGGACGTCGGAAAAATCGCCATACAGCTCCACGTCCACCACCGGCGGCAGGCGGCCGTGCAGGTCGCCCACCGCCGAGATGAAGTTGGCCGCCTGGACTTCGCCGGGGGTTTTGTAGGTCAAAAAATGGTAGGCGCCCGTCACCAGCCCCGCCTTGTCCGCGCCCTCAAAGTTGAGCGCAAAGTACGGATCGATGGTGGAGGCGCCCTCGGTGGCCTTGATGAACGCGAACGACAGGCCCCGGGACAGCCATCCCCAGTCGATCTCGCCCTGGTACCTGGACACGTCCACGCCGCGCACCGCGTAGAACCTGGAGACAAGCCAGGCCGGGCGCACCGTATACAGAAACGCCGCGCACCACAAAAGCGCCACGGCGAACATCGCGGCGACGAGCAGGAGAACCCTACGCCTCATCCGTCCACCTCCCGCCCAGTCGCCCGGCCTTAAAAACTCTTATTGAAAACGGTTACGGCGCCCGCGCGGCGGTGGCTTCGAGTTACACCCGCAGGCAGCCGCGCGGCAGCGGCTCCTCCCACCAGCCGAACGCGACCCGGCCCTCCGCCGGGACTTCCGGCGTATCGATCAGCGACAGATACGCCAGGAAGGAGCCGCCGGGCGGGAAGATCAGCTTGCCGTTCTCGGTCTCCACCACGGTGTCGATGGGCTGGCCCCGGCGCACGAACGCCTTGACGCCGCCCTCCGGGGCCGCCGTCACATCCGACGCCAACTGCAGTTCCACCTTCGGCACCGGCAGCGGCCGTATCGCCGTGTTGGTGGGCGTCCCCGGCGCGGTGGAATACGCCCCCGGCACGCTGGCGTTGAACCAGAACTGCGCGCGGAAGGGCGCTTCGGAGATGTCCGTCACCGTCCAGACGTTGACGTGCAGGTTCACGCCGGAGCCCTCTGGGTTATATAGTCGCGCCCAGGCGCTGGTATTCCGGCCAAAGCTCAGATTGTCTGCGTAGCCGATGAAATAGCGGCCCAGCGTCGATTGGTACAATTCGATGGGGATGTTCACCGCTTTTTCAAGCCTGCCGGCCGATTCAAAGCAGCTCATGAGATTCGCCTCATTTCGTCAAAGTGCCACATCATACCAAGGCGAAATATTATTTCGTCCAAAGCGGCGAGGAATTTTCGATGCAGAACAAGGAGCCGGAGCGATGCGTAGCAGCGTTACGCTGAGCGGAAGGCGACACAGTTCTGCGCGAAAAGGCCCGCCGCGACGGCGAAAGAATGTTTTG
>JGI2065J20421_1000920_pt1 | contig 26050 bp, 30 predicted proteins | sample Biomet5_FD_20421 | JGI IMG/M metagenome (IMG submission 20421)
GAAAAGCCTCTCGCGCTTTATCTGTTTACAAAGGATTCAAGTGTGGAAAAGCGTATTCTTACCTCCTTATCCTTCGGAGGCGGCTGCGTTAATGATACCATCATTCATCTTGCCACTTCACGCATGGGTTTTGGTGGCGTTGGAAGCAGCGGCATGGGAAGTTATCATGGCAAAGCCAGCTTTGATACATTCAGCCACTACAAAAGCATTGTTAAGAAGTACAACTGGATTGATCTTCCTTTTCGCTACCTCCCCTATACAGATTTTAATTTAAAGTTGCTTAAGTTGTTTTTACATTGATCAATCATACATAAAATATTAGATGAAATATTCCATGCTAATGGGAACCTGTTGGATTGTGCATCTTCGATGTCCTAACATGGTACTAATAAAAGTCGGAAACCATGCGGCTTCCTGAACTTTTTGTAAATACATGCATCGCGGTGATTATATGCTATAGTTAAGAAAACATGTTTATAGAGAGGTACCAGATGATACAGCATAGATGCCCATGGTGCGGGGAGAAGATTCCAGTTCATATAGACATGGGACCATTGATCTGGAGAGGCCCTGATCTCTGCCCAAAATGTAAAAAGCCATACACATCCTACCCTAGTTGGAGCAGTGCCATCATTTTGGCAGCCAGCCTGATTGTGCCATACATTCTCAGCTTTTCTATAGAAAAATTAAAAAATAATAACCTGATTCTGTACTGGTTTTTAGGAATAGTAGCATTTATATTTCTTGCCGTTTTATTTATTGAATTATTCCGGATACCATATGCCCGTGATATCAAGAAAAAGGAAATGCAAAACGTCGTGCCCAAACGTTTCGTAAATGTTGATCTATCCTGGGAAAACCACAAAAATGAAGGATTGTTGTTGCCACGCTTGCAGGTGTTAAACGGAGAAATTTTTCCGGCATGCTTTATGGATGCAGAGGGAGCCTCGATCAGCACAGCATTATGTGTTGTCCTTACTGACTTTTTCTGGTCGGACAATTATCATTGCGCCTGTAAAATCAATTTTGTTTTAGATGATGCTCCTGAGAAAGATTTATTTCAGAAAGGAAATCAGTTTTATCTCTATCATTTCTATCGTAAAATAGCCAAAGGAACCATATAGTAAGACTATTTAACAAACAATGCCACCAAAGGGGAATTCTAATTGATGCCTTGGTTTTCTTGCTACCCGTATAATTGTTAATATCTTTCATTTTCAAGATTTCCTCGATATTTTAGGTTAGGTTGACAGACCTTAACACTAATATATCGGGGAGTTTTATTTCTGTCCATAGCTTAAGTTCTTTCCTACCAGCAGAGTTGGTGGTTTTTGGATTAACAGCAAATATCCACATTAGTCCTACGGCCAATGCGGATATTGATAAGGTCGGTGGAGGTGACCGCGCTAAATCCGAACACGCGTATTTTATGTCAACTCCATTTATGCGCAATAGAATCCTGCCCACCAAAAGAAAACGAACAGCATCCAAGCCGAACTACGGATTCTAAGCTTCTTTTATTTTTTATTATTTAATCACTTGTTCTTTGCTTAATATTATCCATATTCTGTCAGTATTATATGATTTTGAACAGCATGCATAGTCAGTTATGAAATCAAGTTCAATGGGAAATGCTAAGTGAGAGGTGATTCTTATAAATAAAATATTATTTGATATCGGCAGCATTTCAATTAAAAGCATTGTAGCTGCACTGGTGCTGTTTATTCTAACAAGGATAATGGGGAAAAAGCAGATATCTCAGCTTACCTTTTTTGACTATGTTGTCGGAATTTCAATCGGATCAATTGCAGCCTCTTTATCAGTGGATCAAAGAATATCATTTATTGACGGTATTACCAGCATGATGATTTGGACACTTGTTCCTCTTGTATTCTCGTACTTGTCTGCCAAAAGTATAAAAACACGAAGATTACTTGACGGAACACCAACTATACTGATACAAAATGGAAAAATCATTGAAAAAAACCTTACGAAAACTAAATTAACAATTAATGACCTTCTTGAAGAACTAAGAGTAAAAGACGTTTTTAACATTGCAGATGTTGAGTTTGCACTACTTGAGACCAACGGGAAAATAAGTGTATTAAAAAAATCATCTAATCAAACAACAGCGAATTCTGATTTAAAAGCGCCGGTAGATCATCAAGGGCTATGCGCAAATGTAATAATAGATGGAAAGATAATGAAAAATAATCTTAAGTTATTAGAGATAAATGAAATATGGCTTTTAAACGAACTTAAAAAAAACAATATTCTCTCAGTTAAAAATGTATTATTAGCCTGCTACGATACAAGTGGCTTTCTCCATATAGACATAAAGAATAACGATCCTCAAGTCTTTAATGTATTACAATAATGAATAATTAAATCATGACCATAGCGTGTATTCTGGCTTTGTACAATCAGGATAAATGCAATATTTTAGGAGATACTATCGATGGGTATGAATGCTAATATATATTGGAGGTAATTGCAAATATGGGAATCGTAAATACGGCTACAGACAAAAACCAGAAATGTATTGATGCTTGCAACAGATGTGCACAGGCATGTATGGAGTGTATGAAGATGTGCCTTGATGAATCCGATGTAAGTGCACGCAAAAAATGTATTGCTAAGCTTCATGAATGTGCATGCATCTGCAAAGAGGCATCCTCATTCATGTCGATGGATGCTTGCCATGCAACAGATTTGTGTAAACTGTGTGAGACAATCTGCAACGAATGTGCACAAGAATGTGGAATGTTCAAGGATGACCACTGCCAAAAGTGTGCGGCAGAATGTCAGAGCTGCGCGAACGAATGTAAAACAATGAGTGGTATGTAGTATTTTACTTGCATCCGTTAAATCAAAAAGTCGTGTGGAAATAAGCCACACGACTTTTTGATTTTTCACAGACTGCATCAGGATAGTACCCGGATCATAGTTAATTGCTATGTCCACCGGGCGGCCGGCTGCCAGCTAAATGCCTTAATGTGGATGCAACCGCCACCCCGGCGAAATTGTCAACGATTAACTCATTAAAAAGATTTATCTGCAATTGTGGCTTCATTGTTAATTTTTCTCCTATTTTTTGAATTGTTATCATAAAATTCAAGGAAAGGGGTGTTACCGTGAAAAACAATCTTGCTTGTTGGGAAATTATTGGCTTTATCTTGGTAGTCATTTTGGGATCACTACTACATTTCGTCTATCAGTGGTCAGGAAGTAAACGGATTGTCGGACTTTTTGCACCTGTAAACGAAAGTACATGGGAACATTTAAAGTTGCTGTTTATTCCCATGTTGCTTTACAGTATTGTTGAATATTTTGCAGTCGGAAAACATTATCCAAACTTTATTGTAGCTAAAGCATTAGGAATAGTGTTTGGCATGATCGCCATTGTCGCTATCTTTTACACTTATACAGGAATTGTAGGAAAACATTTTCTTTGGGCTGATATATTAACGTTTGTTTTAGGTGTTGCAGTAGCTTATTTGTATAGCTGGGAAATAATTCATAAACAAGCAATTAGTTTAAATTCTAAAATTACAGGAATAATACTTGTTTTGGTGCTCGCCTTTTGCTTTGCAATATTTACTTTCAGCCCACCACAAATCCAACTATTTTTAGACCCGGTTAATAAAGGCTATGGCATTTTTACAAAATCGCTCGACCATCAATGATTTTATCTCACGACAAATTTATGTCTGTCTGATTTTATAACCGCCTGTCGTATTGTGACAGGCGGTTATATTCGAACACGTTTATTTTATCTATGCTGGTCCAACTTCTAAAACTCGTTACGCATTGAAAGCTATCCCAATTATTTCTGGGGGTATTTCCAATCTATACATCGACATGTCCGCCTATTATTCCACCTTTGTCTTGGGTATCGTCATCAAGAGCTGTCATTGCTTCATTGCGGAGCTTATCCCAAGCCGGCATGGGCTTAACGGATTTTCTTTTTAATTCCTCAAATTTCTCATCCAATGCAGTCATTTCATCAACTGCATGAGCACAATAAGTGCTGATCACATATTTTCCGGCTGGAGTTTTTACCATCAAATAGAGTGATCGCTGCTTTTTCTTACGCTTTTCTGCAAAAGCTTCCTCTTCTCCATCCGGTCGAATCGAATACCCAAGTTTCTTCATTGTAAATATTAGTATCACCGAGGAAGGTTTATCTATGATGCAGAAAAACACCGTCAATTCCAACCGGTATTTTCTGAATCTCTTTAAGAATTTTACAAAAGAAGGAATTGCAACGTTTCGTAAAACTCTGGAAAAACTGGCCAACTACGATCATACCGATCAAAAATATTTTGAAAAACAAGTCGAAATTGATATTGGAAAAGAGTCAATTGACATGGAAAAGTTTTTGAAGCAGGTTAGGAAAGAATTTTTATAAGGACTCGCAAAATTTCTTGTAAAGGTGACAGACTATTTCACATTGTCGGGCAATAGTTTCAAATATAATATAGTATTGTGATAAAAATTCTTATTTATCTATCGAAGCATTTTGAGGACTCCGACTTCTATTCCATCAAAAACTTATATACTGCATCAATACCTGCCTGCAAAATGCGTTCATTATCAATCGTATTTTTACAAAATACAATCTGATCCACTACCGAACCAATTAAATTAAAAACCACAATGGCGGCTGCTTCAGCCCTTTCCAAAAAGAATTCGGTTTCGCAGAGCTCGGATATGTGGTAGCAGGATTTATGTGTATCTGGTTTCATCATGAATTTTGGTTGGCGGTCATCGTGCTCGTCTCTCCGCTTTATGTATTAGCCGGAATTAATCACATCTGGGAAATGGCCGTAAAAAGAACTTTGCATCACACAATACATGGACGATCATTCCCGACCTACTGTTGCAACTTTCCTGAATCTGGCAACCATAAAAAAGTTATTTAAACTTTTTTATGTAGTCCTTTCGCTTGGCATTCCGGACAATAGCCATAAAGATTCAACTTATGGTCAGTGATCGCAAAATGAGTTTGCTCTTCCAGCTTTTTTTCATAGGCCTTCAGAGGGCAAACATCAATAGAAATCATTTTTTTACAGCCCAAGCACACTAAATAGTGCTTGTGTATCATTCTGTTGTATTCGTAAAGAGCCTTATTGCTTTCATTTATTTTCACTTTGACCGCTAAGCGATTGAACACTAAGCTGTCCAATTCTCTATAAACCGTTGACAAACTGATCGAAATTTCTAATTTATTTAGCTCAATATATATTTGTTCAGCAGTTACTGGCTGGGTTTGCTTTTCTAATATTTCTAAGATAGCTGCCCTACGCTTTGTATTTTTTAATCCAGTGCGCTTCAGATCCTCCCGATGGTCGGCTTTATTCATATAAATCACTCCATTTATATATTTTAATTTTGTACGGTCAATACAGACTATAAGAATCTCCTTTGAACTCACAGGAGGAATAAATAAAAAGAACTAAGTCTTTTATTTTATTATAGCACATTTTAGAAAGAAGAAAAGTTCCATTAAAATATATAGTCAGACCTGCTGTACTTAGATACAATTTGCCCCCTATCGCATTTTATCATTCTACGATAGGGGGCTTTCCTTACCTTGCGGCAGATGAATGTCCGTTTATTCGACGCCGGGAATCTGACATTGATGCGCTATTCCAAAACACAATATGGGAAATTAATTTTTGTTCCTCTGAATCATTCAAAAAAGGTTTATGCTTCTGCCCTCATTTTTGCAAAACACTCGCTGCAATAAACCGGGCGGTCTTCCCTCGGCTCAAATGGAACTTTGAACGTTTTTTAACTTAACCTTCCAAACTGGCATCTATTTTGGTCAGATCACTCTCAACCCGCTCCAAATAGGTCTTGCTGTCTTCTCCGCTTTCAACGGTATATATTGTTTCAACCTTTGCTCCAACTTCTTTTGCCAATGTTTTCGAAACATCGGGACTTGCCATTTCCTCGGCAAAAATAGTGGTAACTTTGTTCTCTTTGCAATACTTAACAAGTTCAACCAATTGTTGTGCGCTGGGTTCTCCTTCGGCAAAAACATCCTCTACACTGTTTTGTTTTAAGCCGAAATCGCGGCAAAGATAGCCGAAAGCAGCATGTCCGGTGACAAAACTCTTGTTATTCGCATTTTTGAATTTGCCGTCATATTTTGTGTAAAGATTTTCTAATTGGGCAACAAAATCGCTGCAATTTTTTTCATAATAGTCTTTATTAGCCGAATCTGCTTTGACCAATGCGTCTTTAATGTTTTTTACCTCGATTTCAGCGCCTTTCAGACTAAGCCAAATATGAGGATCGTACTGTCCATGTTCTTTTACCTCACTTGGATCTGTGTTTTTAATCGGTTCCGCTCCTTTTGAGGCCTCCACCGAAATCAAATTCGGATTATTTGCGGATTTAACCGCATTGTCCACCCACGCCTCCATACCGAATCCGCTGTACACAAAGACTTGCGCAGTGCTAAGTCCAACAAGATCCTGCGCTTTCGGTTCAAAATCATGTGGTTCTGTTCCGTCAGGTATTATAGTGGAAATTTCCACCTTATCCTTGCCGACTGCATGAACAAATTCATACATTGCATTGAAAGTTACGGAAACTTTTATTTTGCTGTCCGAAGCTTTACCTTCTTCTGAAACCTTACTCGCAGATGATGCCTTGCTGGACACAATCGAGCTCGCCGAATTATTACTGCTGCACGCTGAAAGACCTACACTCATAACAGCAGCAAAACACAGTAGTAAAGCAATACTTCGCTTTAACATTTTTTCAACCTCCAAAAAATTTTACTTGCAAATGCAAACCATTTGTATTTATAATATAATCCGGAAGGATATATTTGTCAAGCGCACAAAATATTCTTTTAAGAATTTTTACTGATATAGACAAGGAGATTCGTTATGATTCAAACACAAAATTTATACTTTTCTTACACAGGGTCCCCACCTTATGTTCTCAATGGTATTAACCTTGAAATACACAAAGGGGAATATGTTTCGGTAGTAGGTGAAAATGGCTGTGGTAAAAGCACCTTAATGCGATTAATTTTAAAATTTATAAAACCAACGGATGGAATTATTACATCTCAAGCCAAAAGGATTGGATATGTACCACAAAAGAATGATTTTTCTAACTCGAATTTTCCTATTACGGTTTACGAAATGTTAAACTCTTATCGAAAGCTTTTGAAATTAAAAAACAAGGACATCCTTACGAAAAATCTTGATCAGGTCGGAATGTCCGCATTTTCAAATGCGTTAATGGGGACTTTGTCTGGCGGGCAGACACAGAAAATTTTAATTGCCAGAGCCTTAATCGGTGATCCTGATTTACTGATTCTGGATGAGCCTTCTACCGGAGTTGATGTTGGCAGCCAAAAAGAAATTTATGGCTTTTTGAAAAAAATAAATCAACTGAATAAAATCACAATTGTTTCGGTAGAACATAATTTGGATGCCGCTATTTCAAATTCCACGCTCATTTACCATCTGATAAACGGTCAGGGGCATCTTTGCTCTCCCCAAAAATATGCAGATGAATATTTAATGAAAACGAATAAGGATGATTCAATAAAATGTTAAACTATACTTTTATGCAAAATGCGTTATTTGTTTCTGTGTTCATTTCAATTCTCTGCCCTTGTATTGGCATTTTTCTAGTTCTTAGGCGCTATTCCATGATTGGAGATACATTGGCGCATGCTTCACTGGCAGGTATTACGATCGGATTAATGTTTGATCAAAGTCCCGTCCTGGGAGCGTTCATTTTTACATCAATCTGTGGTGCCTTGATCGAATTCCTAAGAACATATTTTAAAAAATATACCGATTTGATTCTTACCATTGTGCTTGCGTTAAGCGTAGGTACCGCTATCACAATCATCAGCTCCGGAAGACTCCATGCCAATGCGGATTCCTTCATGTTTGGAAGCATTCTTACCGTAACCCAATTTGATATGGTTATGGTGGTTATCCTCAGCGCAATTTCTGTTCTGGCTCTCATTTGCCTATATCATCAGATGCTTTATATTGCGTATGATGAGGAGACCGCTAAAATTGCAGGCGTAAAGGTCAAATTAATCAATTACATTTTTTCTATCCTTGTGGCTTCTGCAATATCTGTATCGATCCGAATCGTCGGTGTCCTAGTACTCAGTTCGATGATTGCGCTTCCGGTCGCAACTGCTTTGCAATTAGGGAAGGGATTTAAAATCACATTAATTTTTTCCATCATTTTTAGTGTAATAGATATTATGCTTGGATTATTTCTTTCTTTTTATCTCAATGTAGCTCCGGGAGGTTTTACTGCGCTTGTTTCTGTTGCTGTTCTTGTTTTAGTTCTTCTGACAAAAAGAATAGAAGTAAGCATTCGGGCTATACATCGATAACATGCTACGCTTTTTAAATGTTCATTAAAGGGGGAAGTTCTACACGAAAAGTATCTTTTAGAGCGATTTATCCTTGTCAGGTTTCAACTGCCAACAGCAGCGATACAGAAAGCCGGACAAGAAGGAAAAGCTGCCCAAAAGCACCGGACGACATAGGCAAAAATAGAGAACCCGCCATTGCGGATTTATTGTGCCGCTCTTATCTTCTGTCATAACCGGTATGCACTAATTTTTCCAACAGTGGCAGCTATGATGTTTGAACTTTGTGACTATGGCGCATTAACCGGGATCTTTTACCAAAAGCTTCGCTGGAACATCTATCCTGCGCTGATTTGCGCAATATCGGTGGGCGCATTGTTTCAGGAGTAGCAATTGTTGATAAAAAATCAATTCTTTTTATTTGGTGAAAAAATATATTGAGAAGAAGATATCACCTGCGTGTGGATATGAAAGACTTGATCAATCGTTCCGGACAAGCAGATATCATTAGGAGAGCCGCAAGCTGTAAGTTCGCCTCGATCCACGACAATTACCTGATCGGCATATTGAAGCGCTAAGCTCAAATCATGCAGGACAGTAATAACTGTTTTTCCTTGCTGCTTAAGACTTTTTATGAGATTCATTAACTCAAATTGGTGATTCATGTCCAAATAGGTAGTTGGTTCGTCTAATAAAACAACATCGGTATCCTGTGCAATCAACATAGCAATATAAACTTTTTGCCTCTCACCACCGGAAAGACGTTCCATCGGAATATCACGGAATTTTTCTGTTCCCGTTATCATGAATGCGTTTTCAACCGCCTCATAATCTTTCCTTGAGTATTTTCGTGAATAAGAAAGGTAAGGATACCTGCCATGCAGAACCAGAGACCCTGCCGACATATGCGGTATACCGCGTGCTTGCGGCAAAAATGATACTTTTTGTGCAAATTCTTTTCGAGCCAGAGAAGAAATATCTAAATCATCCAATATAATGTTACCGGACATCGGTTTTAAGAGCCTGACAATCAACTTTAAAAGGGTGCTCTTACCACACCCATTTGGTCCTACAACAACGGTGATTTCATTCTTTTTGAACTCAGCGCTGATGTTTTTTACCTTGGCTTCTCCATTGTATCCTCCTGTAAGATGTAGTAATTTAAGCATTGATATGTCTCCTTTTTGTGAGTAAAAGCCAGATAAAGAACGGTCCGCCCAAGAAAGACATCACAATTCCCACCGGTAACTCGAATGGTGCAAAGGCCAGACGTGCCAGAAGATCACAGGCGGTAACAAAAATCGCTCCCACAAGGACGCAGGAAGGAATCACAATCTTATTGTCTTCGCCAACAAAAGCACGCACGCCATGTGGAACAATTAAGCCGACAAATCCCAATAGCCCCGCAAAGCTGACAGCGGCTCCAGCTAAAACAGCTGCAATCATCAACAACAGGAAGCGATATGCCTTGACATTCATGCCAAGGGAGTGAGCGGAATCTTCCCCCAAGGAGAGTACATTCATCTCACATCGAAACAGAATTGAAGCAATTAACCCGATTATGATATAAGCACCGGCAAACTTAAGACTTTCATCCGTTATATAAGACAATCCGCCCATCATAAAACTACTTGATCCCACCATTACATCAGGGAAAAGCTCTTTCATTGTATTAATTCCTGCGGTCAAAATACTGCCAATTGCAACACCGGTAAGTATAATGGTGATTTTGGAAGCATTGATTTTCATTGCAATGATTGATACGGCAAGAGCGGTAATAAAAGCGCCTATAAAAGCTGCGGGCGGCAAAAGCCAAGTTTGGGCAGGAAACGCCACCATACAAAGCATGGTGGCGAATCCCGCTCCTGAATTAATACCGATAATATTTGGACTTGCCAAGGCATTATTAAGAACAGCCTGAATAATCGCTCCAGAAACCGCAAGGGCGCTTCCCGCCAGCATTGCGGCAATTGTTCTCGGTAAACGAACATACATAAAGATTCGATAAACCGTGCTGGCTTTATCATTTCCTTTTATAATTTCAAACAGCTGCACCGGAGTGATCGTAACAGCGCCAAGAGTAAGACTAAGTATGCAAATAATGATTAGGACGATTAAAAAAATCACAAACCAAGGTATCTTTTTTGAAGGATTCCAGTGAAAACGTCGATGATTAGTCCCCATAAAGGAGCTTTGAGAGATACTCATAACTTTCACCCCATCTGGCGTTTGGCTTATAGTGAAATAAGTCCTGTGGTATGACGTAGTATTTTTTATTCTTAACTGCTTTCAGCCCGGCCCACGCGGGATTGGATTTTAATTGCTGATCAATAAGAGCCAACGCTTTTTTTTCATTTGAGCCCATGACTACTACTAGAATGTAATCCGGATCGCGCTGAATAATAGCGTCCATGCTTAAATTAGTAAGCAAGTTCTTGTCATTGTCCCCAATATTGGTAGCTCCCAAATCTTTCAGCATCGCTCCGGTCATACTGCTTGAGTTTAATGCTTTATATCCACTCGAATAGGACCGAATAAACAGCACACTTGGGGATTTTTTCCCTGTAGTTTCAGAGATTATGGTATCAATCTGATTTTTTATCGCTATCCCATTTTTTTCATATAGATCATTTTTCTCAGTAATTTGCGTGCAAGTTTGCAGCATCTTAAGATAATCGCTAAATGTGTTGACTTTAAAGCACGCTGCATTTAATCCTGCTTGCCGCAGCGCTTGACACAGCTTAACGTGTTCCGTGGTATCAGCCGATAAAATAATAAAGTCCGGTTTTAATGAGATGATTTTTCCCATACTGGGATTTGTAAAATCACCGAGATTTACAATATTTTTGCTAAGATTCAATTTGTGTCCCGTATAGGCATCGCCGGTTACGCCCACGAGAGTCCCGCCGGCATCCAACCATACTTCTGCAAAGCTTCCCATTAGCGCGATCACACGTTTTGCAGATTTTACTTCAACTCTATTTCCGATCGCATCCGTAAAAGTTGCGTTTTTTACAGATGCATTTCCGTCCTCAGTACTTGATGACTCCCGAGAAGAATTCATCTGATTGCAGGATGTAAGTAACCCAATAATAAGTGACAGACACAAAACAGATACAGCAATGCGCCTGATATGGTTTCTTCCAGTTAACATGTAGCCCCACCTGTCAAATGAAGTTTCGCCTCAAGAATCTCCTGTTTTCGATTCAGAATATCATTAGAAAGTAATTCTTCTTCAATATCATCAAAGCCATAGCGTCCTACCATCTGGGCAAATCTTTCACCGGTTTTTCCTTTTTCTCGATATAAAAGGATCACTTTTTCAATCATATCCAAAGCTTCTTCTTTTGAAGTAAATACCTTGTTTAATGCTTTCCCCTGGGCAACTTTTTTACCCCATCGTCCGCCGATATAAATCTTATAGCCCTGTGTGCCGTTTTCTATTGCATCAAAATTACATTTTCCAACGCATCGTCCACAATTGTTGCATATTTTCGGGTCAATGCTTAATACACCGTCAACTACTTTAGCGGCAGACATTGGACATGCTGCTTCAACCGAGCATTTTCTGCATCCATTACAGCTGTCTTCATCAAAAGTTGGAATCATCTGACCGATAATTCCCAAATCGTTCAAATCCGGTTTTACGCAATTATTGGGGCATCCTCCCACCGCAATCTTAAATTTATGGGGAAGCTTCACATCATGGTATCCGTTGTAAAACCGTTCATGAATTTCTTTGGATAATGCAAATGTATCAATCAGTCCATACTGGCAAGTAGTTCCTTTACAGGACACAACAGGGCGGACTTTCGAGCCTGTGCCGCCTGTCATTAGACCTTCTTTTGCAATAAAGGCTCTAAATTCTTCAATCTTTTCATAGGGGATACCTGCCACTTCAACCGTCAGCCGGGTTGTAAAACACAAATTACCGTTTCCAAAGAGTTCAGCCGCTTCCCCCATACACTTTATTTGAGCTGCATTGATTACGCCGTTTACCGTAATGATGCGGCCGGAAAAATTATCTGTTCCTTTATTGCTTAAAAAGCCAAGCGCTTTCACTTTCTTTTCGTCTTCCGGCTTAATTGTTAATGTTGCCATATTGATTTCTCCTTTTTATTTTATAAAAGATTGCTTATTGAACGTTAGTCCGCCCTCTAATACCTTTGTATTTTTATATCCGTAATATTTCAGCCTGTTTTGCAGAAGATATGCGCGTTTCCCTTTCGCACAAACCAATAAGAGTTTTGAATCCACCGGATATTGCGGTAAAACACCATCTACTTTTGTCAAATCAATATAATCCGAATCCGGAATAGTAGGTGATGCGGAAGCGTCAATCATCTGATAATCGTCGGCTTGGTGCTCCGCAAATTCTTTTGGAGTAACACTTTCGAACGTCCCGTTTATTTTGTTGGATAGTATATTGGCTGTGTGCGCAATTGGATGTATTGCCGTAGAAAACGGCGGAGCATAGGAAAAGTCCATACTTTGAAGTTGATCCAAAGAAGCGCCCAGCGAGATAGCTGTAACAGCGATGTCAACTACTTTGTCAACAGCACCTTTCCCCAGAACTTGTAAGCCCAATAAGTTGTTTGTTTTACTGTCTGCAATCATTTTTATGATAAAATTATTCGCTCCAGGATAATAATGTGCCTTATCATCCAGAACAACGACAACAGATACAGCATCATATCCGGCTTTTTTTGCATCATCCTCCGACATGCCGGTGCGTCCGGCATTAAGTTCTGGCAGTTTTACTACACTTGTCCCCAATACGCCGGGATATTTTACCGGTTCACCAGAAATTTGCAGTGCAGCAAGACGACCTTCAATATTAGCCGAAGAACCCATCGGTGACCAGAACGGCTCTTGCGTAATTCGGCTGGTTACACAGGCACAGTCACCAAGCGCGTAGATATCAGGATCATTGGTTTGAAATTGCTGATTGACTTTCACTGTTTTATTTGGCATCAGTTCAATGCCGGTACCGTCTAAATAAGCGGTATTGGGTCGAATTCCTAAAGCAAGTATCACCGCATCCGCTTTCATGGTGCGGTGATCAGTCTGAACTTTCTCTACCCGGTTACTGCCAATAATTGCTTCCAGCTTCGTTTCTGTAAAAACAGGAATGCCATGTTCTGCCAAATGATCCATGATATAGTTACTTATTTCAGTATCATAACCAGGTAAAATGTGTGACGCCATATCAATAACAGAGACTTTAACTCCCAGATTTAATAAATTTTCGGCAATTTCAAGACCAATAAATCCACTGCCAACTACGACTACACGCTTTACAGCTTGAGTTTCTATGTAAGAACGAAGTGAAACTGCGTCTTCCGGTGTTCTCATGTAGAATACGCCTTCCAGATTGTTACCTTCTATATTTGGATGGATGGAAGATGCTCCAGATGCAAGAATCAATTTGTCGTATTGATAATTACTCTGAATTCCAGTGCGAAGCGCCGTTGCTTTAATTTCCTTTTTAGTACGGTCTATGCCGGTCACTTCTGTTTGAGTCAGCACTTCCACGCCAGTCAAACCAGAAAATTGTTTTGGTGTATTTACAATCAATTGTTCTTCCTGCTCAATCAACTTTCCAACATAATATGGTAAGCCACATCCCGCGTAAGATATTTCTTTTCCTTTTGTTAATATCGTAATTTCTGAATCCCGATTCTCTCTTTTTAACTTTGCGGCTGCTTTTGTTCCAGCCGCAACTCCACCGATTATTAAAATTCTCACAATATATGCTCCTTTTCTAGATTATATACACGTATTTATTTATCATTATACCTCTTGAATTCCAATTGTAAAAGCGATATTATTTGATAGAAGTAATCGGTAAATACGATTGATATAAAGGAAATGAATGACGTATGACTATTAGACACTTAAAAATATTTATGAAAGTTGCTGAGACCGAAAATATGACATTAGCCGCCTCTCAGCTTTATCTGGCACAGTCCACAGTCAGTCAGGCAATTCGAGAGTTAGAGGAACATTATGGAGTTGCGCTGTTCTCCAGACTTTCTAAAAGGCTATATATTACTGTGGCTGGAAAGCATTTGCTCGCTTATGCCCGCACAGTTGTATCAAAATTTGATCAGTTAGAATACTCCATGCGTAAAGACAGCCAAATTGAGCATTTACGTCTTGGCTCAACTATTACAGTAGCATCGTGCTTACTTCCCCAATTACTTAATAAGTTGGAGGTATGCTGTCCCTATACGGAGTTCTTTTCGCTTACAGCCAACACAGCTGCTATTGAAGAAAAAATACTAAATAACGAGCTTGATATAGGAATAGTAGAGGGAAATATAAAAAGTACTGATTTAATCAGTTTGCCTCTTGTAGACGATTATTTGGTCCTCGCTTGCGCTGCAGATCATCCGCTTGCTTCTAAAAAAGAAGTCACATCGAAGGAACTTGAATCTTTTTCTTTTGTTATGAGAGAAAACGGAAGCGGTACACGGGAACTGTTTTTGAATTCCCTTAAGCAAAATGGAATTTCTATCCGGATTAAAATGGTAGCCCCATTTCCAGAGGCAATGAGAAGCGCAATCCTGTTTAATGGATGTTTAGCTGTTATGTCAATCCGGCTTTTGGAAAATGAAATGAAAGCCGGAACAGTAAAGGTTTTTAGAAATTGTTCAGGAGATTGGGACAGAACTTTTAAATTAGTCTATCATAAGGATACATTTATTACTGAGACCATCTCTGTGTTATCTAATTTGCTTAAAAAATATAAAAAGCCCTATTATATGAAATCATCTTATGAAAGATGTATCATATTATAGGCCTTAGGGACATCTGTAACCTCCTATCTGACAAATGAAGGTCTTGTCGCTGTACCAACCGACTTGCGAAATTGCACTGTCACAGGCAGTAATTTAGTTAAAGCAGGAGTAGGAAGGGAACTTCTATATCCATAATAAAAAGCTAATATCATTAAAAATAACGGTATCAGCTTTTGGATTGTTTGGTTATTATTGGAGGAGATTTTCTATCAAAATTGATACTGGCCAGTTTATCACGAATCATTTCCGACATTTCTGTAAATATAGAAAAATATGCACATAACTCTACATTTTCCACTTTGCTGCAAATACAGTTTTCTTCACATCGGTTAATAGCAATAGGGCCGTCTACTGTTTCAATCACATCTTTCAAGTTTATTTCGCGAGGATTTCTAGACAATTCATAGCCGCCGTGTGCACCCTTATAGGAACAAATTAATTTAGCGATGCATAGTTTCCTTAAAATTTTTAACGCAAACCTTAAACTGACTCCTGTGCGTTCCGATATTGTTTTTGCACTCAACCTTGATTCATCGTTTGCCAGGCAGTCAATAATCCGAATTGCATAATTCGCTTCAAGAGTAATACGCATAATCAATCTCCTTTTAAAATATAGCCGATCAAAGCTGAAAGTTCTGCGGTCGTTTCTGATTGATATTTTGGATTGAACAAATCAGCAATACCCGGCAAGGCAAAACATTCCTTGCCGGGTATTGCTCTGTATCATTGATTATGAAACTAAGGAACAATATTATTCGCCGCACTCATCAGCATGCTGGTGCTCATGACAAACTGAACCTGTTGACTTCAGTGTTCCTTGCAAATAGCCGTTAACAGCCGATTCGGCATCGCCAGATGCTCCTGTGACCACTTCAATCCCTTTTTCGTTGAAAATATCGACAGCACCGCCACCCATGCCACCTGAAATAATAACCTTTACGCCCTTGTCATTCAAAAAATTAGGTAAAAATCCCGGCTTATGTCCGGGATTCGGAATAAACTCACTGCCTGTAATCTGCTTGTTTTCCGTCTCAAATATAGCAAATCCCTCACAATGGCCGAAATGCCCCGTTACCATTTTACCTTCACTTGCAACAGCGATTTTCATAATTCATGATCTCCTTTTAAGTTTTATTTTTAAATTAAATTTGCTTAAAATACAAAATGAACATCTTAAATTATCTAACAAATGATTTTAAATCGTTCCAAATGGAAGCCACTGCTTTCCCAGCCGGGCTGTCGGGATAACAGGCAATACTTTGGTTCTGATTTACCGCTTTCACCACCGTATCATCAAACGGTATTTTCCCAATCACAGGAATCTCAAGGTCATTGCAATAGCTTTCAATCTCTTTGGTATTGTCCATGTTCACATCGAACTTGTTGATGCAGACAGCACAGTTTACGCCAAAATGTTTCGTCGTTTCAATTATCCTTTTCATATCATGCATGCCAGATATGGTTGGTTCTGCCACAATGAGAACCATATCCACACCACTGATCGAAGCAATAACCGGGCATCCGATTCCGGGGGAACCGTCAATAATTACCAAACCCTCACCCGGAGCTTCCTTTAACAGTTGCTGTTTAACTGCCGTAACCAATTTACCTGAAGCACCGCTTCCCATCTTTAACTGCGCGGTTGAAAAAGCGGTTTCTTCCGATTTGTAGAGCATTAAGCTTCCGGACACATATTTTGAAAGTTTAATGGCGTGAACCGGACACAGTTCAACGCAAACCCCACAGCCTTCACATTCAAAGAGATCCACGCTGGCGTTTTTTATTGCTCCAAAGTGACAGTTTTGTTCGCAAAATCCACAATTCAAACATTTTGATTAATCAATTACCGCTTTTCCCAATCCATAATAATCTTTTTTTATCGGTGTGGAGTTTTGTGCAAGCACCAAATGAAGATTGGGTGCGTCTACGTCACAGTCTGCAAAGGCATGGCATTCACTCAGCTTGACAAGCGCGCCGGCAATTGTAGTTTTGCCTGTTCCGCCTTTGCCGCTGAGAATCAGAAGCTGTTTCACGATGTAGCCTCCTTTGTGATGCCTTCCAGCAGTTTTTTGAAAAGTACCTGATACAGCCTGTCTTCCCGTACTGCAATCAGTCCTTTTGAATTAAGACTGCCCAACTCCTCATCAAAAGGAATTTTTGCAAGGACATGAATTTGATTGTCCTTACAGAATTGTTCCGCCGGATTTTCTCCGGACAGGCATTTGTTGAGTACCACACCAAACGGCTTTTTGAACAGTTTCACAAGGTCATAAACCATCGCCAGGTTATGAACACCAAACAATGTAGGTTCAGCAACCAACAGGCAAAAGTCAGCTTTGCGGATACTCTCCATTACAATACAAGCACTGCCGGGGGGGCAGTCAATAATTGTGGTATCCGCATCGGGCAGCCTTTGTATCAAACCTTTTATAATCGGTACACCGGATTCTTCTCCTGTGTTAAGGCAGCCGGTCAAAGTTGATACACTACCTGACTGTCCTTCTTCAATCTCTCCGATTTTTCTTTCGCTTTTTATCAGAGCCTTTGCGGGGCACAAAAGGATACAGCCTCCACAGGAATGACACACCTCGGGAAAAATCATCAGTTGATTCAATACATAAGCAAGTGCGTTGAATTTACAGAAATCCACGCAACGCTTACAGCCCAGACACTTATTTGCTTTTACTTCAGGTATTGTAACCGTAACAGGAGTTCGATTGCTTATCATGGGCTTTAAAAACAAATGTCCGTTGGGCTCTTCCACGTCGCAATCTACATAAACGGCCTTTTCAGCGGCGCAGGCAAGATTTACGGAAACAAAAGTTTTTCCGGTTCCGCCCTTTCCGCTGAGTACGGCTACCCTCATTTTTGAATACCTGCGTGATTATGAAATCCCGCATGAATTTCAGTCAGCGGCGACAGTTCACCGCTTTTGAACTTTGCAATATTATCTTCCACAGAACCGTCCTGTGCTTTATACATTTTAATTCCGACAGCATTCAGTACCTGCGCAGCATTTTCTCCGCAGCGGTACGTGATCAAAGTTTCAGCGCCGCTATCCACAATAAATTGTGCAGCCTTAATGCCTGCACCGCCTTCACTTTCGGCGGCGTGATTGGTTAAAAATTCTAGCTTGCCGCTTTCCGTGTCAAACAATACAAACAAGGGAGTTCGTCCAAATGATGGGCAAACAGGCGCGTTTAACGACTGTGTTTCGACAGGTATAATCAATTTCATTTTACATTCCTCCATATTACTTTTATTTTCTATTAACTTTACCATGATCTCAGCCGCACATCCTACCATTTTGGCACAAGGACGTTTTTTATAATATTCAAATTATTTCTCCGCTTTAACACACATCGTTTCAAATTTTTGTACAGCATCTGCTAAATAGTCGTTACTGAACCGTTCAAATTCACCTTTGTCAACAAGTTGTGCCATAACCGGATCAATCGGCACCCGGCCTAAGACATCTAAGCCTAAATTTTGTGCTGTTTCTGTTAATTTGCTTTCTCCGAATATTTTAATCTCTTTTCCGCAGTCCGGACATTTGACATAGCTCATATTTTCTACAATCCCCAAAACAGGAATGTTCATCTGTGTTGCCATGTTATACGCTTTTTTTACAATCATGGAAACCAGCTCCTGCGGTGATGTCACGATCACAATCCCATCCAGTGGAATTGATTGAAAAACAGTAAGAGGTACATCACCTGTGCCAGGAGGCATATCGATAAACAAAAAATCCAAGTCGCCCCATAAAACATCAGTCCAGAACTGTTTCACAACACCTGCAAGCAAGGGTCCTCTCCAGATAACCGGCTCTTCCGCATTTTCTAACAGCAAATTAATTGACATGATGCGAATGCCATTCTTTGTATTTTCAGGGAAAATACCCATTTCACTGGTTTTGGCTTGTCTGCTGATACCGAACATTTTCGGAATCGAAGGTCCTGTGATATCAGCATCCAAAATTCCTACATGATATCCCTTCCTGTTCATTAGAATAGAAAACATTGCGGTAACCAATGATTTCCCAACACCGCCCTTTCCACTAACGACCCCGATCACTTTTTTGATTGAATTAAACTCATGCGTTTTCTCTAAAAAGCTTTCAGGATTTTTTTCACAGCCGTCACAGCATTCTTTGCTGCATCCGCTGTCTGAACAGGCTTTCTTATTATCAGGCATATTTTTACCTCCAATTTTATGACATGTAATTTTTTATGCATGTACTCAGTTACAAGAGAGCACCTGTAAAACGTTCACGATCAAAGAAAATTAATTTGAGAAAAGTCAATGTTGCCTTCACTGTCAACTAATTTTGCATCGGCATGAACATATTCAATCTTTCCAATGAACATCTCATGTGAACCAGTAACAATGGAATCTACCACTTTACATTCAATATTCACAGGACAATCCATTAGGATGGGGGCGTTTACTTTTTTGCCTTCCATCAGCGCGACATTCATCACTGCAAGTTTATCTTCATCCCGTTTGCTGTGGCTTCCCAGATAATCAAAGGTTTTCTGATAATTTTCGTCCACAAGGTTTACCACAAAGCATCCTGATTCTTTAATCATCTGATAGGAATATCTCGTTGGAACAATACCGACCATGACCATCGGCGGATCATAACTGCAATTACCGCAATAGGCTACGGCCAGTACATTGTTTTCACCGTTTAATCCTCGGCAGGAGACAAGCACTTTAGGTGCGGGCTGTAGACAGGATTTCATATTTGCTGTACTTTTTTCCATTTCATAACACTCCTTTAATTTTTATTTGAAACACTTATCTTATAATTTCAGAGTATTTCCCGTGTATAATACATTGAATCGGCTTCCTAAAACCCGCTTCATTTCAGAAATCGCGAAAATACCTGTACAGTGCAGAGGCGCAACTATCTGAATATCAAAATCCAGCAAACACTGAATCGTATTTTGCAAGCGTGTGGGGCTTGCGCTTTCTAAATGCATACCAGCCACCAGTGAATAGATGCATTTGTCAGGAAACAACTCTGCAGCATACTTCAAACAATTAATAACACCCAGATGACTGCAGCCCAGAAAAACAGAAAGTCCCTTTTCGGTATCAAAAATAAGCATCTGCTCATCTTTCATCAGATCCGCTGCTTTATTCTTTTCACTTCCAGTGTAAAAGCCTTTCGGTACTGTTTCAAAATCTGTTCTGCTTGGTATTTCTGCAAAAAGAGTAATACCAGTGGCAATTTCTGCCCGCTTACGATTAAATACAACCTTGCTCTTGATAAATTCATAATCATCCAATACCCATGGAATGCCGATTTCGCGATAGCTTCTTCCATCAGGATTTATTGTGTATCGTTTTTTAAAAGCATCCGGGTGGACATAAACACTTGGAAAATTTGAGCTTGGAAAGTATGGTAATCCACCACAGTGGTCATAGTGACCGTGACTCAGAACAATTGCATCAATACTTTTTAAATCCAATCCCATGCGTGCGGCATTATGGCAATAAACTTGAGATTGCCCAGTGTCAAACAACACCTTGGTATTTTCATACTCGATAAAAATTGATAAACCATGTTCCGCCAAAAAACCACGTTTTTTCACCATATTATCCGTAAGAATGTGAATTTTCATATTATAAAAACCAACTCCTCATAGCCACATAGCGAATTATGGTCTTATGCCCATAATTGATATTTTAGTATAGTTATGAGCATATGTCAACATTTTATTATAATAATTGCAAAAAAGGCAAGGTCAGAAGGATTTTCATCTCTCCAGCCTTGCCTTATTTCGTATTCTATTACCTAGTTACAACCTATGCCATAGCGCCAGCAATTTCTTCGGCAAAACTTGCCTTTACAGTTCTGGCCACAAGTTACTTTTTTAGAGCCGCAGGATGGGCATATATATTCACCGTTTTTTATCGGTTCAAGATTTTCATAGCTTTCCATCCATTCCTTACCACAATCAAGGCATTTTACAGGACATATATTGCGTGTAAAATTACCGCCTTCAACATGAATGGTTTTTCCGTTAATTAAGCTATCTGCAATTTTTTCTCTCGCAGACAAAAGAATACGCTGAAAAGTTGGACGGGAAACCTCCATTTTTTCGGCACATTCTCCCTGCTCGAGACCTTCTAAATCTTTCAGTCGTATCGCTTCGAGTTCCTCCAGTTTCAAAATATTCTCAGGTACCTCTGCAACATCTGATTCCGAGGGAATGAAATAGGGAATCGTAGGAATATTCTCAATCTTTCTCCATTTAGTCGGTCTTGCCAATTATATCAACTCCATTTTCCCTGTCTGATTTATCATACTTCCATTATATTTAAAAACATATTCATTTAAATCAACACCCAGCTTTTGTGATATCATAGGGCACTTCGCTTTCAGAAGAAAAAACACTTGTCTTCCTTCATCCGAAAGAGCTTCAAAATTACCCTGTCCTTTACTGATTACAATATCCACGCTGTTGAATATATTTAAAAACTCCGCGCTACACTCATCAAGAATTGCACCCGGTGCATTACAGCCTGTGGAAATAATCTTGGTACAATCACCCAACCCGGAAGCATAAGCTACTTCCACAGTAGCATCGTTAATGATTGGCTCACTTCTAACTGCATATGTAACATCAAGAAAGGAAAGATGCTGCGCTAATATACGGTCGAATACCGTTTCACCAGCATTATCACCAATGATCAAAAGGCTCTTAGCTGTTTTCAGTTTGTTTTTAAAGAGTTCAAGATTGCATACTGAGAACTCTTTTTCCAGTTCTTTTTCGATACAGTCTTCCATATTTACATTATTATTGATTGCGCAATCAATAATATTTCCTGTAGCAGCTATTTTCAACGCCCAGTAGAGGTCATTTTGCTTCTTTTGCAAAAAGTGTTCAAGCATGGGATAAGTCCTTATTGCTGCCGCTACATCTCTTTTTTTTATTTTTTCATAAGGGTCGTAAACACCGGTGGTCTTTTTCACTGCATAATGAATGGCTCTAGCAATATCCGGCGAAGATTTATAGTTCTTATAATCTGATAGAATCTTAATGGAATCTTCCATTATTTTCTCCTGCAAATCAAGCTTATCCGTTGCCATGCGGGAGGCTTCAAGCGCTTGTCTGAACATACAGGGCAGGCAATCAATCAATATTTTCATAGAATCCTCTTCGTTATACATATTATGTGACTGTTCGTAAGTCTCTGGACGATTTTTTTGAAAATCCTAAATACCCAGAAATTCTTTTGAGATACTTCCGTTTTTACAGATTACGGAGGATACCTCAAAGTCATAATCCTTTAGGATGGAGCAAAAGATCTGAAACGCAAGCAACTTGCCTTGACCCATTAACTTGGCAAGGATGGTTTCTTCCCCGAGCAGCTCACCGGTAATATTTTCTCTGATCGGACGCACCGACACGATGCTTAACAGATCATCCGCAATAAAATGTCTTCCAGCTTGTAAAATTCACGTCTATTAGCCTGCATTCTGTCTGTCCTTTCAAGTTGACAATAAATACAGGAATATTATTGATTCCAATACCATGGTGCAAACGTCTTGACGGTATAGTTCCATATACAACCATTTATTTTTACTCCTGCTTTTGATTTATAATTGTTCCGGGTATGATTTTATCAATAAACAAAATTCCATTAAGATGATCAATTTCGTGACAAAATGCTTGAGCCAACAGCCCTGATCCTTCCAACTCAACAGACTGACCGTGTTCATTCAAGGCTCTTACAATAACCTTTTCCGAACGTTTTACCAAACCATAGATGCCCGGAATGCTGAGGCATCCTTCTATTTCCTGCTGTTCACCGATAGCTTTAACTATTACGGGATTAATTAGTTTAATAAGTCCGGTTCCATCGTCAATGACTATAACCCTCCGCAAAACACCTACCTGGGGAGCAGCTAATCCGGCACCATTAGCATCATACATGGTTTCAGCCATATCTTCAAGCAATGTTAGTATTCTGCCGTCGACTTTCTCAACAACTCTTGCTTTTTTTCGTAAAATATCATCGGTTTGATAATTCATAATGTTTCGCAAAGCCATATATATCTACCTTTTCATATAATTAATTTATGCGAACCTCGATTTGTTTTAATATTGCTCGTCACTCCTCTCTAAAAACCTCTTGTCATTGATTCTGCTATGTACACGCCACAACCAGTACATTTTTTCGTTTACTGATAAGTTATAATTGTTGTCTTATGCCCATAACTATATTACCTTAGTTATGGGCATATATCAATAACTAATGCAAAAATATATTTAATCATTATCATATAACTAAAAAAAGAGCTATAAGCCCTCTTTTACAAATTATTCTATGACTACTTTTGTAGATACATGTGGCTGTGGAAAAAGCAGTCAAAACATTTTTCGATTGAATATACATAGTATTTTCCATTTCCTTGTCTTATCAAAGCGTGCATAATTTCACCTCAAATTCTTAACATCAATACTACCGTCTCCACGTGCCTTGTGGCTGTGATAATGATTCCGTATAAAGCTAGTGGTCCCTTGGAGGAAAGTGGATTCGGGAGATTTTTCATCGAAATACACTTTCATCACGGGCTTAATGTCTACAGCTATATTATATCAGATGCAGTTTACATTCACAATTGTCAAACACTACTCTTCCTCGTTCTTAATGCTGTCAGTCAATCTATCAAAATCTGAATTAAAAATTTCATCCTGATTAATACGGTATTTTTCAAATTCACTTTCTGCGAATTCTTTTGCAATAGCAGCGGTTACTTTTCCTGAGTTCTCCAATATATCCTTTTCGTTAAACTGTAGAAATGCATTCAGCCTCTTAGCCCAATCTTCCATCGTCATAGGGATATTTCTCTCTGCCTGGCTTTCTACATAATCAAGGTACATTGTCACAAACCTGTCTAAAGATTTACTCAGGAGACGACATTATCCGGTTTTTTAACATATTTAGTACGACACTTCTACTACATAAAGGTCGGTTTAACTCAGTTTTAATCGACTTATAGGAATTATAATAATCAAAACAAAAACCGCCTAGGGATGCGGTTTCTCAGCCGTTCAGTATTCAAGTTCTTTATATTTGCAAATATCTACCGCAGTAAATATGCTTTCCAGATTGGATATGCTCACAAAGCGGGAAAAGATAATATTTTTCTCTGATAGATCAGGAACATCAAAAAGTCATTTCCAGTATCCGTATGTACAAAAAAGCAGCAAACCTTATTGAAAAGATTTACTGCTTGGTGACGTCGCCATAGGGCAGCGGTTATTCAGTTTTTGCAATTTAACCTATACTGAAAACTGGAAGTTAGCTTTAACGCTTTACCCTTATTGCTAAATGATCTTCTTCGCCTTGAATCGGATTCTTACATAGTCTACATACCATTTTCCATCGTGATACAGTATACCCTCAAGTTCTTTTACGGTCTGCGAAATGATATCCTCTGTCGTTTCTTCATCAATCCCCACAAAAGGTGCTGTTACAAACATACGAATCCAATTTGCCAGCCCGTCTTTTGTTTTCTGTTCCGTCGGGCGGTCAAACAGAACAGCATATTCGACTTTAAATCCATATTTCTCTAAAACAGGAGCATATTCACCAATTGTAGGAAAATAAAAAGTTCGATGGTAGGTTAGTCCATGCTGTGAAAAACATTTTTCCAGTGTCGAATGGACTGTCTCTGCGCATCCTTTTCCACCAAACTCACACACAAACTGTCCGCCTGTTTTCAGCTGATTGGAAATATTCTGTATCAGTTTCTCCTGCTGATCTGCATCAATCCAATGCAGCACTGCATTGGAAAAGATAACATCGGCTTTCTCTGCCATCTGAAATTTTCTGGCATCTGCCAACTGAAATTCAATTTCAGGGTACTGCTCTTTGGCAATTTTCAGCATATCTTCCGATGCATCGATTCCCAATACACGATATCCTTTATCTGACAGTTTTTTGCTCAGTGTTCCGTTGCCGCAGCCCAAGTCAACTACTAGCGCGTCTTTTTCGGCATTTATCAGATTCAGTACATCTTCCCCATATTGATACACAAATCCGAAATTGCTCTTATACTCATCGGCATTCCATTTTATATTCATACTGTTTCCCTTCTCTTTAGCCTGTCAATTTATCGTTTACTCTTATCTTAGCATATCTTAAGGACTTTTCCTACGAAATTGCTATAGCTCAAATCGAACATTAAACAGGCTTTCTAACAACTTCGTTTTTTACATGTCCCTCCAATCCGCGTTGACCTGACTGTCTATGAGAGAAAAGTGCTGCCCTTTTTGCCCCGATAGGCGGCGTTTGAGTTCATAATACTAAGTGTAATATTCGCTTGCTCGTGCGGAAAGACCTTCTTTGATGCAGATTTGCGAGTTTGTCCTTATGAACACTCGCTTTTTATATGCTTATCCTTCTATCTACACTGTGGAGTAGATTATGGCTACTCCTTTTCTCATTTGTATCAGAACATCCGATTCCGACAGAGATGAAACATTGAGTATTTTAATGGAACCGATACAATTATAGTGAATAGTCAAGCTTCTGGGCATATACGTCGTTTACCTTTTCGGCTTGATGGACTTCCATGTGATCGATTAGCTCATTCAGCATACGCGGTGTAAGCTTTTGTCGAAATGTGGGCTGCCAATCCTAACATGTATAGCAAAAAATTTTCGCCACAAACGTTTAATCTTTTTTATTTTAAACTACCTATATATGACTAAATAATTCACCTACAGTTTTTTCATACTATTGCACGCTGAATCAATATTTTTTACGTGGCACGTAGCTTGTGTGCAAAATTTCGTGAGCCTTGTGACTTCCCGGCTTTTCAAGGAATTCTTCATAAACCACCTTGATAAGC
>JGI2065J20421_1000923_pt1 | contig 25945 bp, 25 predicted proteins | sample Biomet5_FD_20421 | JGI IMG/M metagenome (IMG submission 20421)
GAAAGGAGTGGTCACAAATGGAAGAATTCACGGCGAATATGCTGCAAAACGGATTTTCCATAGCTGTTGCCTCCTTTTTACTCATACGTATGGATCGGAGGCTGGAAGAAATAACAAAAGCCGTGATCCATCTCAGCAACGTGATAGAGAGAAAGGAGGATCTGAAAAAGTGAAGAAAACAGTGCTGCAGAGGATAATACTTGTTTTATCACTTATCCTCAGGCATCTGAGAATAGCCGAGGAGGTAAAAAAGACGAGTGAGGATAAATGACTTCAAACTGACTGAAAATTTCAGGCTGATTGAATTTCAATGTCCATGCTGTCACACCGTACTGCTGAATCCGCTTCTTGTCGCCAAACTCCAGATGCTGAGAGACGGAGTGAAACAGGCGATAATAATCAACAGCGGCTACCGGTGTGCAGAACATAATAAGAAAGTGGGTGGTGTCTTGAATAGCCTGCATAGAATCGGGCAGGCAGCAGATGTCAGGGTTCCGCTTGCGGAACAGGACAAATTTTGTGAATTGGCCCTGGAGCATGGATTTGCAAAAGCGATTCCATATGGTGCAAGAGGTTTCGTACATCTACAGATAGGAGTGGATTGAACTGAATACTAACGCAGCGTCAATAAATGATGAACAGTTAAATGACCTTCTGGTAAAATTTACACCTCTGGTAAGAGCCACGGCTTTCCGTTATTCTGGACGCGGCGCGGAATTTGAAGACCTGCTGCAGGAAGGATATCTGGCTCTGATAATACTAATAAGACGATGCACAGACAGAAGATGGCTTGCCGCATATCTCCTGAACCGCCTGCCCGGTTATGTCAGGGCAGCTGCAGCCAGAATAAGGGGCGGAAGAGTAAAACACCGCTTTGTGGATATCGAAGACATTCAGGATGTTGCGGCTGAAAAAAACAGCCCCGACGATCACAGTGCATGTGAGATCAAAGATATACTTGAAAGGACCCTTACCGGCGATGAGCTGGATATTACACAGTCCCTGCTTGAGGGATTTACGCAGAAGGAAATAGCCGAGGCTTATAAAATAACACAGCAGGCTGTAAGCGCAAGGCTGAAACTAATAAAATCAAAACTGTTGCCGTTGCTTGATATTCATGGCATAGCGTAACCATTATTCTTTAGAGGATGATATATGGAGGGAGTCCGGTTTCCTTATCGGTCTCCCTCTATTATTCTCCTGGATAAGGATGCATGAAATATGCTTTATTACAAATATTTGTAATAATTTGTAATAAAGCATATACGGTCGTTTTTTATTGACTTGTATATTTGGGGATGCTATGATTCACTTATCAAATAAGCGATACAATCTTGAAATTGGAAATAAATTCAGCATAGTAGCATGGGTTTACTTTTAAAATAAATTCTTAAAATTTAATTTGTTTAAAAATAACAATAATAACTTTAAGTAAAAAATATTGAAAATTATATAAATTTGTTATTGTATGGTAAAAGACTATTTTTGAATTTCGGACTTATCCGTGTTGCGTATTGTCAATGTTTTTGAAACTATGTACATAAGTAAATCTAAAACAGTACGGTTTATGTTGGGGGCGTAAATTCGTACGGAAATATGAGGCGTATATGTCGTTAACACGCACTGAAGTTGTAAGAAAACTGCTTTTATCATATTTAAAGCTTGCGTACAGGCGTCGCTATGTAGTTCTTATTGATTTTTTACTTTTGGCGTTTGCAGTTTATTTTGCGTATGCACTTCGCTATACGCTGTTTATCGAAGAAGCACATTATTCAAGAATGTTTTTCGCCATTATTACATTTCCGTTTTTTGTAGTTTCTTTCCTGCTGATCGGAGGAACATATAAGACTCTCTGGCCTTCAGCAAGTATTGAGGAATATATACAGTTGTTTACATGGTATGTTTTCGGTATCCTGGCATTCCTGCTGATGCAGATTTTAATCAAGGCAAGCTTCTCGCGTGCAATTGTTTCTATAATGCTTCTGCTTGGAATTATATTTATCACATCAACACGGGCTGTTTGGAAGCTTGCATATGTATCAAGAAAATCAGGAAAACAGTCCAACAAGCGTGCGGTCATAATAGGAGCGGGCGAGGCAGGAACGCTCCTTGCGCGTGATTTGCTGCGCAGCCAGTGCAACATCATGCCGGTAGGCTTTATAGATGACAATCCTGAGCTTAAGGGAATGTCTGTCGCTTCGCTCAAAGTCTTCGGAAATACTGAAGACCTGAGAAAAATTATTCCTACGGAAAATATTGAAATAGTGCTTATAGCAATGCCATCTGCTCCAGGTGACAGTATACGCAGGATAGTCGAGATCGTTGATGGCATGAATGTCCAGGTAAGGATACTGCCGAGCCTTATAACACTTGCAGACGGGCGCGTGACGATAGAAAGCATGCGGCCTGTAAAACTGGAAGACCTTCTTCGCCGCGATCCTGTAAAACTTGATAATCCGGAAGTAAAAACACTGATAAAGGGCAAAACAGTTTTTGTTACAGGTGCCGGAGGCTCCATAGGTTCTGAAATATGCCGCCAGGTCGTGGCTGCCGAACCTAAGGAAATCGTTGTTCTGGGACATGGGGAACAGGCTATTTACCTGCTGCTTGAGGGATTTGAATATGCAGGTGTGCAGATACCTGTAAGAACTGTAATAGCAGACATTGCAGATATCGATGCAATAACTGAAGTTTTTGAGAAATACCACCCGCAGATAGTCTTTCATGCTGCAGCGCACAAGCACGTTCCCTTGATGGAAGAAAATCCCAGGGAAGCCCACTCCGTGTGAATTCATACGGCACGCTCATGCTTGCCACTCTGGCAGGCAAATACGGCGCAGAGCGCATGGTTATGATTTCAACGGACAAAGCGGTCCACCCGTCAAGCGTGATGGGGGCGACAAAGCGCATTGCAGAACGTCTGCTTTTCAACGTGCAGAAAAATTATCCCGAAACATTGTATATGGCTGTGCGTTTCGGCAACGTACTTGGCAGCCGGGGAAGCGTCGTGCCCAAGTTCGAGCAGCAGATAAAAAGAGGCGGTCCTGTAACGGTAACGCATAAGGATATGAAGCGTTATTTCATGCTCATACCTGAGGCAGTGAACCTTGTCCTCCAGGCCGTAACGATGGGAAAAGGCGGGGAACTTTTCGTGCTTGATATGGGTGAGCCCGTTAACATTACAGAAATGGCTGAAACCTTGATCCGTCTGCACGGATATGAACCATACAGGGATATACAGATCAAATTCACCGGAATCCGCCCAGGGGAAAAACTGTATGAAGAGTTGTTCTATGACCCGGCCCATGTTGATAGCACTACTAACCAGAAAATATTCCTCACCAGGCCTGTCGCTGAAAAAGAATCAATCCTGCCCAAAGTATCAAAAATGCTTGATACTAATGGCAAAGATGACAGCACGATAGCTGAACTTAAAAAAGAAATACTAAAACTGGCTGAGGAAATGTGAAAGTAAAAACATAGCACAACGATAGCATAGCAATTGCACAGCAATAGCATAGCGATGGCAGAGCAGGAACAGTTGTCAAACAGTGGACGAACGGTCGTCAAGCAGTTGTCACAAGATCGGCGAACGGTAGAGAGATGATTGACTAACAGTGGACAAACTATTGTCAAACAGTAGGCAAACTACTTACAAAAAATAGCTAAATTAATTAGGGGAAAAAATATTTCTAATCCTTATTAAATTAACAATAAGGTGGCAGTAAGATGGCATTAAATAATATTTTTCGTTTTCAGAAACTTGATGTTTACCAAATTGCCAAAGAACTGGTGAAAGAATCATATATGGTTACGAAAGGTTTTCCTGATTATGAAAGATATGCGTTAATACCTCAAATCAACAGAGCGGCGATTTCTATACCATCAAATATAGCCGAAGGTATATCACGCAAGAGTAAAAAGGATCAGCTTCACTTTTTAAATATGTCATATGCGTCTTTAATGGAGCTTGTATGTCAGGTAGAAATATCTCAAAAACTTGGTTATATTAGCGAAGAAGAGGCTGATTCGTTTAATTTAAAAGCAAGAAATCTTGCTGTAAAAACAACAAATTTTATGAAAAGCATAGAAGCAAGGTCGCTGGATTAGATATTTTTTAAAAAAGTTTTGCAGAAGTTAAGCAGTATTAAAAACAATTGTTGTGCAACCGCTGTGCCATTGCTGTGCAATTGCTATGCAGACAGCGATGTCGAAATCATTTAAAGATCGAAGGTGCTTCAATTTGATAACATTACGTCCGTCAAAACGAATCCTCCTCTCCTACCCGCACATGAGCGGGGATGAGCTGAAGTACATAAAAGAAGCTTTTGATTCCAACTGGATCGCTCCTCTTGGGCCTCATGTAGATGCATTTGAAAAGGAAACAGCAGAGTTTGCTGGAGTAAAATCCGCTCTTGCTCTTTCAAGCGGAAGTGCGGCCCTGCACTTAGGGTTAAAGCTCCTTGGCGTTGGAGCTGGGGATATAGTGTTCTGTTCTTCTCTTACCTTTATTGCCTCTGTGGCTCCTGCAATGTATCAGAACGCGGTTCCTGTGTTTATAGATTCAGATGAAAAAACATGGAACATGTCTCCGGCTGCGTTGCAGAAGGCATTTGATGATGCTGTTGAAACTGGTCGTATGCCAAAGGCTGTAATAGTTGCTGAGCTTTACGGGCAGTGCCCTGATATGGATGAAATAAAAAGCATATGTGATAAAAACAATGTCCCGATACTTGAAGATGCGGCGGAAGCCCTTGGTTCGGAGTGGAAAGGCAAGAAATGCGGTTCGCTTGGTGAAATAGGCATATATTCATACAACGGGAACAAGATAATAACCACTTCCGGCGGAGGGATGCTCCTGTCGGATAATGAAGAATATATTAAAAAAGCGCGTTTCTGGGCCACGCAGGCGCGGGACGTAGCTCCATGGTATGAACATACTGAAATTGGCTACAACTACCGTATAAGCAACCTTCTGGCGGCAGTCGGGCGCGGGCAGATGCTTCACCTTAAGGAAAGAATAGCACAACGCAGAGATGTCTATTCAAAATATGCAGAAGAACTGTCTGGAATTCCAGGAGTAAAACTTATGCCTGAGGCTGATGGATGCCGTTCTATACAGTGGTTGACTGCCATTACTGTAGATCCTTCAACAGGCAAAAGCTTTATGGACGTCATTAATTATATGAACGAACAGAATGTAGAATGCCGGCCTGTCTGGAAACCTATGCACAGTCAGCCTGTATTTGCAGGGTGCAAATATTTTGCTCATGGCAGTGAAAGCGTGTCGGATAAATTGTTCAAGACCGGCATATGTCTGCCATCTGCTTCTGCAATGACCGAAGAAGAGCAGGGCTGGGTGATAAAGTGTCTGAAAGAAGTTATCGGATAAATGTACAAAAAGTACTTCAAGAGATTATTTGATATTGTTTTTTCCTTTATTGCTATTGTTTTGTTGTCGCCGGTACTTTTGTGCCTTGCGATCCTTGTAAAGAAGAAACTTGGATCACCAATAATATTCAAACAGCCACGTCCAGGCAAAGATGAAAAAATATTTACTATTTATAAATTCAGAACGATGACAGATGCAAAAGATAAAAGAGGCAATCTTTTATCCGATAGTATGAGACTTACAGTGTTTGGAAAATTTTTAAGAAAAACAAGCTTGGATGAGCTCCCGGAATTATGGAATATTTTTAAAGGAGATATGAGCATTGTTGGTCCTAGGCCTCAGCTTGTAAAAGACATGGTTTTTATGACACAAGATCAAAGAAGAAGGCACACAGTGAGGCAGGGCTTAACAGGCTGGGCTCAGGTAAACGGAAGAAATAACATCACATGGGAAGACAAGCTGTATATAGATTTGGAATATGTTGACAATATTACTTTTCTGAATGATATAAAAATTATTTTATTGACAGTAGTTAACGTTTTCAAAGCTACAGGAGTCAATACTGAAGGAATGGATACAGCCGAAGATCTTGGAGATTACTTATTAAAGAGAAATATTATCACTAAAAACGAATATTTAAAGAAAATTGATATTGCAGAAAGTCTAATGCTGTAGTTTTGCAATATTTTATGAAACGAGGCCATATTGTGAAAATTCTTTTAATTAATCACTACGCCGGATCATTGAACAATGGCATGGAATTCCGCCCCTATTATATGTCAAGGGAATGGGTGAAGATGGGGCATGATGTCACAATCGCCGCGGCTTCCTTTTCGCATTTGAGACAAAAAAACATTGTTATGGAAGAGCCCGTCAAAGAAGAGTATATTGACGGAATAAGATATGTTTGGCTGAAGACCCCCGAGTATCATGGGAATGGGATTGGCAGGATCAAAAACATGATCTCTTTCCTCCATAAGCTATATAAATATGAAAAAATAATTAACAAAGATCATGCTCCCGATGTGGTCATTGCGTCTTCGACATATCCACTCGATTCTTATCCGGCAAATTGGATGGCAAAAAAATATAAAACAAAATTTGTATTCGAGCTCCACGACCTTTGGCCTATGTCACCCATGGTATTGGGCAATATGTCCAAGTGGCACCCTTTCATTATGGTTATGCAGATAGCCGAGGATTACTGGTGCAGAAATGCAAATTTGGTTGTATCTCTGCATCCGTATGCTTATAAACACCTCATCACAAGAGGAATGAAGATTGATAAATACAGAATAGTAACCAATGGAATTGTTACTGAAGAGTGGGATGAAGATTATCATCAGTTACCGGAATCACATAATACGACTATTGCAAATTTAAAAAATCAGGATAAATTTTTGCTAGGTTACGCTGGAGGACATGCACTAAGTAACGGGTTAGATTTGTTGGTTAATTTAGCAAATTCAGTAAAAATTGATAAAAGCATTCATTTCGTTTTTGTGGGTGATGGCGTTGAAAAGCAAAATCTAGAGAAAATGGCATCTTCTCTACAATTAACAAATATTTCATTTCTGCCTCCCATACCGAAAAATACAATTAAAACATTTTACACAGCTATGGATGTTTTGACCTGTTGCTTGCCAATGACGCCATTATTGCAGTATGGACCTGTAATGAATAAAACTTTCGAATATATGATGGCAGGGAAACCTGCATTATGTGCGTGTTCCTCAACATTTGATCCTGTAAGTGAGTCTGGGTGTGGTTTTACTGTACCATCAGGAGATGTTGAAATGATGTCTCAGAAGTTATTTGAACTAAAAGCAATGGATAAAAAAATCAGGGCAAAGATGGGGAATAATGGGCGAACCTATGCTTTAAAAAACTTTACATATTTAATTTTGGCAAAAAAATTCATTGAAAATGTTTGTGAAGTTATTGATAGATAATTATAGGTATTATATAATATACACATATTAATGTGAGGATAAAAAAATGAATAGTAATATTGAAAACAGTATAGTAAATTTTGTTGTATTATATAATAACGAAAACGAAGTATTGCAATATGCTAAAAAACTAGAATTACAAAAAAATAAAATAACTTTAGTTGTATGCGTAAATAAAATTAAGGAAGATAAAAAAAAATCTTTTGTTTTAGAAACTAAAAAAATTAATTTAAATATAATTGTGTATTTTTTAAATAACAATGTTGGATATTTAAATGGAATGTTATATGGGTGTAAGTTATATTTACAAAATAATATTATTCCTGATTGGTCAATTTTTAGCAATACGGATATTGAATTTGATTCTAATAATTATTTTGAAAGATTTTTAAAAAAAGAATATATTGATGATATATGGATTATTGGTCCAGCTATTTATTCTTCTAGTGTTAACTCATATCAAAATCCTCATTATATTAAACGACAAACTAAAATAAGTATAAATAAAAGAATATTTATATTTAACAATCTGCCATTGGCATATTTATACCAAAAATTATCAAAATTGAAATTAATAATTTTAAAAAAATATAAATTAAAAAGTTGTTTTGTGTATTCAGTGCATGGTTCATTCTTTTTTTTAAAAAAAGATTTAATTGAGATTTTACTAAAAAATAAATTCACTCCTATTTTATATGGTGAGGAGCTTTATATTGCTGAAATTGTATTGCAAAATAATAAGAAATGTTATTATGATGCAGATATTGAAATAATCCATGAGGGAAGCACCACAACTAACAAGATAAATTTTAATAACAAGTCAGAATTAATAGTTAAAGCCTTGCGGTTTATAAAATTAAATTTTTATAATAAGAATTAAAATGAATATTTGATTTATTTTACAATTAAATATTATTTAAAACTTGTTATGATAAATAATATGATAGGTTTAATGTATGATATGTATATATAGTTGTTATTTATATTTAGGTTATTTATCAACTTTTTATATAAGAGTTAAATCAAACATTATTTTTATATTTAAATAGTTTTGTTATTTTGTTTTGTTGGTAAAATATTTAATATTAGTTAAAAATAACGAGTAAGTGTTTATTTTCTGAAAATTAGGTCAGTTATCTGGTTAAACTTAAATAAATTAATACGAAACTATTGTAGATGATAATAATTAGTATAAATACATTTATTTGTATTTTACATTATAATTAATTATTTAAAAATATGTTATTTAGATTATTAGCATATTGTGCAATATTTAATTGATGTATGTATTGTTTGATTTTAAATTTACGATAATTGTTTTGGAGGATGTATTATATTGAAAATATTATATATTTCAGGATATGATAATAATGTTGCATCAGGAGTAAATAAAAAAATTGACTCTCAGTGTAAGGCAATAAAAGAACTTGGGCATGATTGTTATTGCTTGAGGATATTAAATGATAAACATTATAATATTAATTATAAATTAATTTATTATAATAATAATGATGTTATAAAAGAAATAAAGACTAATTTTTCAAGCAATATTCTATTTAATAAAATAATTAGTTATTTCTACAAATTAATAATACCAATTTCTAATAAATTAATAAAATTAATAAATTTATATAATTTTGATTATATTTATATAAGAAATATTTTACCGATATCGCCCAAATATATAAGTTTTTATCGTAAGCTAAAAGCTAATATTAAAAAATATTATGAGTTCTATACTTATCCTTATATAAATGAATTATTATTAAAAAAGGGTTATGTAAAGTATGTATATATATTATTTGAGTATAAATCCATAGAAAGGTTATCTAAAGTTATTGATCAGTTTATATTAGTATCAGACTTGAATTCAGAATATGAAAAAAAACGGCTAAGCAAGTATCTTGTTATTTCAAACGGTGTTGATGTTGAGTCTATTAAAAGGAGAACTCCACCTGCGTTAAATAAACAATTACATATTTTAGGTTTAGGGAATCTATCTATTCACCATGGATATGACAGAATAATTAGAGGTATTGCTGAATACAAAGGGCCTTATGAAATATTTTTTCATCTTGCACCTGGCAGTGGTTATGAGGAGGCTCAAAAATTACGCAAAATGGCTGTTGATTATGAGATATCCGATAAAGTGCTGTTTTATCCTCCTTTATCTGGCAAGGAGCTTGATGATATATTTGATAGATGTCATGTTGCAGCGGGCAGTTTAGGGCTTCATAGAATAGGGTTGCAAAATGGTTCTGTGCTAAAAATGAGGGAGTATTGCTCAAGAGGGATACCGTTCTTCTATGCTTATTACGATAAGGACTTCAGTAACTTTGCTTTTTCCATTAAAATTTCTGCTGATGAAAGTCCTGTAGATTTAAATTTGATTTGTACGTTTATAGAGGAAGTATATTCCAAGAATAACCATGTTGAAGAAATGAGAAAATATGCAGAGAAAAACCTTAACTGGGCTTCAATAATGAAAAAGTTATTTGCCGCCGAGGAAGAAGGAGATTGTACAGTTGAATAAAGTCTTATCACTAATAGGTGCTCGTCCTCAATTTATAAAAGAGGCTGTTATAAATGAAGCGGTCCGTAAAGCTAATGCATGGGAGCATGTGTTGGTCAATTCTGGACAGCATTATGATTTCAATATGGCTGGAACATTTTTTGATGAACTCAACATTCCCGTTCCCAAGTACAACATGGGAGTGGGATCAGGAACTCATGCTGTACAGACATCTGGTGCCATGTGCAAGCTTGAAAAGATCCTCATAGATGAAAAACCGGACATGGTGCTCCTGTACGGAGATACTAACACTACCCTAGCGGGTGCGATAGCAGCATCAAAACTTCATATCCCAGTAGCTCATGTGGAAGCAGGACCAAGAACATACAATAAATTGTTCCCGGAAGAGGTCAACAGAGTATTAACCGACCATATATCGGACCTGCTCTTTGCCTGTACGAGTCTTAACGTTGAAAATCTTGCAAAGGAAAACATAGTTCAGGGAGTATATAACGTGGGAGATGTTATGTATGACCTCTACGTTAAAATGAGAGCGAAGCTTTTTCCTGAATCTGAAATGGCGAAGTATTCTCTCTTTGAGGGTAAATACATAATTGCTACCATCCACAGGGACTTCAATACAGACAACAGAGATATATTGCAGTCCATATTTGCAGGACTTAACACCGCAATAAGAGAGTTCGGTTTGAATGTCATTTTGCCCCTACACCCTCGTACAAGGAATAAGATCAGCCTTTTTGGTTTAGAAGAAATGTTGGATAAAATAACAGTAACAGACCCCTTGGGTTATCTGGAACTTATGTCCCTGACTCAAAACGCAGCATTCGTGATTACCGATAGCGGGGGATTCCAGAAGGAGTCATACTGGGCAGGGAAAAGGGTTATACTGACGATGCCGCAGGGATGGCAGGAGATTACGGACACTGGGTGGCATCTATTGATCGACGACCCTATTCAAGCAGACTGGCGATCTTTGATTTCAGAGATCATGCAACCAATTGATTATCCAACAAATATCTTTGGTGACGGATATGCAGCAGAAAGAATAGTAAAAATTATATTTGAAAGCTTTAACAGGAAATAAAACACTATGTAGTTGCTAAAGAAAATCAATTCACAAAGTTTAATTATTATTGGCGTTATTGGTGTTGAATATTTGGTTTTATCTAGCTGTTGAAAAGACAAAGATGTGGTTTTAATACCAGGTTTTGTTTCCAGTAATTAAAAGCTAAAGATTCTAAACGTAACTGTATAATAAATTCTAGCATTTTAATTTTATGAGCCATAAATTCGATAAATTGTGAAAAATAAAATAGGATTTATATTTTATTTTTTTATTCAAAGTTAGGAAAGGATGTATAAGTTATAGTTTAAAACAAGATATTATTATTTGTTGTTTAATATTTGTTATATTTAAAAATTAATTAATATTGTATTGTAGTATAAATTATTTTGTTTATAAAGGGGATGTATTTATTAAAATATGTTAATCAAAATTAATACATCAATAGTCTCATTTTTAATTCTTTGCCTTCTTTTACCTATATTACATTTACAAAATTATCTTTCGGCCTCTGGATTAACTTGGACAATAAGTGGGATTGGATTTCTGCCTTTTCCTGCTGTTTTCTTCCTTTGGATTATATTTTTTAAACAAAAACATTCATATTTAATGTATATTAAGCTTATGTGCTTTTTTCAAATATTTTTTTTAAGTTTAATAATAATATTGCTAAATTATAATGTTTGCGATGGCATGTATAACAGTGCTTCATTATTTAATATTAAAATTCTATATTATTATTTTATATATTTCACAATAGGTTTATTTTTTGAACGCTTTAATAATAAGGGAATGTTTGTCATATTATTTTGGATATTTATGGTAACAAATTTAATTTATCATTATGATTCGCATTTTTTTACTATTTCCTTGGATGTTGTCAGTGAAGAATCTAAGGGCATATATTTATTCATGGGTGATAGTTTTGCTTTGTGGTCTATTTTAGTTTTGTCGTTTTTGCAAAAACGACCATTTATAACTTCTTGTGTATACTTATTGTCAATAGTTTTTCTATTTTTATTTGTTTCAAGAACGTCTTTATATGTATTTGTTTTGCTATTCCCTATTATAATTTATTTGACAAAAAATTCTTTTAAGTATTTTTTATTAATTTTTCTAATATTGAGTTTAATTGTTTATTCTTATGAATTCATTGATACACTAATGGCAATGAATTCGCGCATGTTTGCATTTCAACAAATTAATGAAGATTCATCTGTCATTTCAAGGAGTTTCCTTTATAAGGAAGGAGTATCTGCGATAAAGAATAATTGGTTTTTGGGTGATTATGCTGGACAAATTAAGTATGGTGGTATAGGTTCTTATATACATAATTATTTGTCTTTATGGAGACAGTTTGGCCTAATTCCTTTTATTTATTTTTGTGTATTAATGGTATTTTGCTTGAATAAATTTTATTATATTTTAAAAAAGTTTCAAATTAACGTTGAGCTTTTATCTGAAGAATATTTTTTTATAGTTGGAGGTGTTTTTTGTATAATTGAAATTATTGCAGCAAGAAGTTATGTAACGCCATATATTTGGCTTTTTATTGGAATAGCATTAAATCCAAGATTAAAATCTGACGAAATATTATATGGTTAGTTTATAGGAGATGACATTATGCAGTTACAGGATAAAATCAAATCACATACAGCAAACATAGGTGTTATAGGTCTTGGATACGTGGGTCTTCCGCTAGCTGTAGAGAAGGCAAAAGCTGGATTTATCGTTCTTGGTTTTGATGTCCAGTGCCAAAAGGTGGACATGGTCAACAGGGGAGAGAACTACATCGGTGACATCGTCCCGCAGGACCTCAAGGATCTTGTCTCAAACGGATACCTCTCAGCGACCTGTGATTTCAACAGGCTTATTGAATGCGATGTGGTGGCGATTTGCGTTCCAACACCGCTAGATAAATTTAAGCAGCCGGATCTTTCTTACATAGTAAATTCAGCAAAAGAGATCACCAAAAGAATTCACAAGGATATGCTTGTTGTTCTGGAATCGACAACATATCCCGGCACAACGGAAGAGGTAGTCAAGCCAATACTTGAAGAGAGCGGTCTTAAAGTCGGAAAGGACTTTCACCTTGCATTCAGTCCGGAAAGGGTAGACCCTGGGAACCTTCGCTTTAAGACGCACAACACTCCCAAAGTAGTAGGCGGTTGCACTTCCGAGTGTACGGAGATAGCCAAGACCCTTTACAGCATCGTTCTTGGGGCAGAGGTATTCACGGTCTCGTCTCCAAAAGAAGCAGAGGCTACAAAAATACTCGAAAACACATTCCGCATCGTAAACTGTGCTCTTGCAAACGAAATGGCTATTGTTTACAACAAAATGGGGATCAATATATGGGAAGTAATAGCTGCTGCTTCAACCAAACCTTTTGGTTTTGTCCCGTTCTATCCTGGACCTGGGGTGGGCGGACATTGCATCCCGCTTGATCCTTTCTACCTTACTTATAAAGCCAGAGAGTATGACTACCATACAAAGCTTATAGAATTAGCCGGAGAAATAAACGACGGAATGCCCAGTTATGTTGTGGAACGATTGATGGATATTTTAAATGACCATGGCAAGGTTCTCAGCAGAAGCAAAATCATGCTGCTGGGTGTAGCTTACAAGGGTGATATTGACGACCTGAGGGAATCTCCGGCGCTTAAGGTATGGGAAGAACTTGAGAAAAAAGGCGCTGATATTATATATCATGACCCGTATTGCAAAAGCGTAAAATGGAAAAGCAAAACTGTTTATTCAACAGATTTAACCCCGGAAATTCTTTTGTCCTGTGATGCAGTAATAATCACGACTCTTCATACACGCAATATAGATTACAAAATGGTGCTTAACACTGCTAAAATTGTTTTTGATGCTAAGAACGCAATTGGGTCAGTATTGGGCGTAGAAGCTGTTACTAAAAAACTAAACATATATAGACTGTGATGTTGAATTAGCTTAATAAGGGAATGATAAATATGAGACTTTATAATTTTATTAGAGAATATTTAAATTTGGATATTTCAAGTTTAGTGAAGTATACAGGAATGACGGATTCTGTTCGTGCTAATACATTAAGCTTTCTTGATAATCCCAAATTTTCTGGAGACATCAGAAATAATCCTAATATTATTGCGGCATTTGTGCGAAAACATGACATATCATCGCTGCCGGATAATGTTGAACCTATTATTGTAGATAATCCAAAAGCTGTTTTTTTTGAATTGCATAATGAATACTGCAAAAAATATCTAAAGTATGAACCAACCAAAATAGCAGAAGATGCTTTTATACACCCAACAGCTTTTGTGCCAAACGAAGGTGTCGTTATTGGTAGTAACGTTTCAATAGGGCCAAACTCTACAATTTTACCTGGGGTGGAGATAGGAGCGAAGACAGTAATAGGTCCTAATTGTATTATTGGCTCTGAGGGATTTCATGTTTTTACTGACACGCAGGGAATAAAAAGAATCGTTGCACATGATGGATTGGTTATAATTGGCAAAAATGTTGATTTGCAAGCATCTGTTACAGTAGATAAGGGGTTAATGGGAAGAGATACTATTATTGCTGATGAATGTAAATTTGATAATTTTGTCCATATTGCACATAGGGTGCATGTAAACCAAAGTACACTTTTGGCTTCAGGAGTTTGCGTTGCTGGTTCATCTGAAATAGGCCGAAATGTTTGGATCGGCCCTGGTAGCATTGTTTCTAATAGAATCAAAGTTGATGATGGAGCAAGAATATTAATAGGGTCAGTAGTTATTAGGAATGTAAAAACTGACACAGAGCTTTCTGGCAATTTTGCGATAGAGCATAAAAAACACTTATTGTCTCAAATTGAACAAAGAATATAAATGAGGAAGCCAAAACTATGCAAATTTCATACTATCTTCCGCCCACTAGCCTGAGCAACGAGGAACTTGAGAAAGAATATGCTTCTCCATCATGGACTGCTGCAAAAATATACCGTAAAACAGGAATAAAATCACGTCGTATTGTAACGAACGAACTAGCGTCAGACCTTGCTGTGGGTGCAGGAAGAAAACTTTTTGCGGAATATAAAATTTCTCCTTCTGATATAGATTTTGTCATCCTTTGCACACAGAGCCCGGATTATTATCTTCCTACAACAGCATGCATTGTGCAGGATAAGCTGGGAATACCAACAGTGACCGGTGCTTTTGACTATAATCTTGGATGCTCTGGTTATATTTATGGTCTTGCAACTGCAAAAGGATTTCTTTCTGCAGGAATAGCAAAAAACGTGCTGCTTATAACCGCAGAGACATACACTAAACATATACATCCTTTGGACAGAAGTACAAGGACAGTCTTTGGCGATGGTGCGTCTGCTACGTTGCTTACACCTGAAGATATTCAATCAATTGGACAGTTCGTGTTTGGAACAGATGGTAACGGTGCTAAAAACTTAATAGTCCCTTCAGGTGCGATGGCGATGCCCAGAACGAATGAAACTGCCGAAAAAAAGGAAGATCTTAGCGGCAATATAAGGAGCCTTGACAATCTTTATATGAATGGGCCGGAAATATATGCTTTCACATTAAGGACGGTCCCTGGACTTATTAAAACTATTCTTTTAAAAAATTCCATTTCAATGGATGAATTAGATTATGTAATACTTCATCAGGCGAATAAGCTTGTCTTGGAAACATTAAGGGATAAACTGGAGATTCCTGAAGATAAGTATTGTATTGATGTTGAAGAACTTGGAAACACGGTAAGCTCAACTATACCGATTGCGATTAAAAGAGCAATAGATAAAAAAAACTCCAAAGTTAATGCCGGCTGTAAAATACTGATAGCCGGATTTGGAGTAGGATATTCTTGGGGAGGTACCATACTAACCCTGTAAAAATTAAACAATATTTATTTGAGAGGGGATATATAGATGACAATAGACGAAAAACTTAACTTAATAGCAGAAACGCTTGATGCAGACCGCAAAAATATTAATTCTTTAACCGTTCTCAAAACCCTCGATGAATGGGATTCCATGGGAACTATTTCAATTATATCTATGCTGGACAGAAAATTTGGAAAGGTATTGACTGCTGACGAAATAGCGGAACTTAAAACAGTGCAGGATATACTTGACATGATGTGTGCATGATAAATTCTTCTCCGTTTTCTTTAAACGGGCATAATATTCTTATAACCGGAGCATCCTCTGGAATTGGCGCAGCTGTTGCAGTGTTAGCTGCTAAGAATGGTGCTGTCTGCATAATAAATGGCAGGGACGAAATAAGGCTGAACGGAATATTAGAAAACCTTGAAGGCGAAGGACATATAGCCATAAATATGGATTTATCAGAAAGAAACGGAAAAGAACTTGTTAAACAAGCTGTTGCTGTAAAAGCTTCTATCAATGGTTTTGTTCATTGTGCAGGAATAGAAAAAACCCTCCCTTTTCGCATTACTGAAATGTCTGATTTACGAGAAATTATGAAAATAAATTTGGAGGCGTATTGGGATATAATTCAGGAGATATTAAGAAGGGGTAATCATAAAGAAAACCTGTCCATTGTCTCCTTAGGTTCTGTAGCTGCGCAATATGGCGCAGCAGGTAAAACAGCTTATTCTGCATCTAAAGGGGCGCTTATATCACTAACAAAATCTCTTGCTGCAGAATATGCAAACAAAAAAATACGTTTCAACTGTGTCTGCCCGGGGTATGTTGACACTCCTATGTTATCTAACATTAGACAACTATACGCCAGTGAGAGTGATTTCTCAGATGCAATAATAAAAAAGCATCCATTAGGGTTAGGCATGCCAGAGGATGTTGCTGGTGCAGTAGTTTATTTGCTTTCAGATGCTAGCCGTTGGATAACCGGCAGTGTGCTGACAGTAGATGGCGGTTATGGTGTTAGATAAAAGTTATAAAATATTTTTTTAACAATATTCGAGGTGTTAGTATTGTATAAAGTAGCACTTGTCGGCTGTGGCCGAATTAGCAAAAATCACATAGATTCAATCCTAAAACTGAAAGAGGAAGGTATTGCGAAGCTTGTCGCTTGTTGTGACATAATTCCAGAACGTGTACAAGCTGCGGCAGAGAAGATTGGTAATGACTGCAAAACATATACTGATTATTCAAAAATGTTGAAAGAAACCAACGTAGATCTTGTATCAATCTGTACACCGTCAGGTCTTCATCCATATCAGGCAGTAGAAGCGGCAAAAGTAGGTATAAATATACTTTCAGAAAAACCTCAGGGCTGTTCACTTGAAGCCTGCGATAAAGCTATAACGGCTGCAGATAAAGCCGGAGTTAAATACATGGTCGTTAAGCAGAATCGCTTTAACCCGAGTATTCGGCTTCTGCGCCGTGCATTTGAAAAAGGCAGATTCGGCAAAATCTACATGATACTTGCAAATGTCCTTTGGACTCGTACGCAGGATTATTATGACATGGCAAAATGGCGTGGGACATATGAACTTGATGGAGGATGCCTTTCAAATCAGGCAAGCCACTATGTGGATCTTGTTCAGTGGTTTGGCGGAGATTTTACAGATGTTACTGCCCAATTCTCTAACCTAAAAATAAAGATGGAAGCAGAAGACACCATTTCGGTAGCAATTAAATTTGCTACCGGAACCATAGGCAGTATAAATGCGACAGTACTTACATATCCGAAGAATCTTGAAGGCAGCCTTACTATCCTTGGAGAGAATGGAACTGTTCGAGTCGGAGGATTTGCACTTAACAAAATTGAACATTGGGAATTTGCTGACGAAGACATAATGGACAATGATGCCAAACGTGCTGATACAGTGCCGCCATCGGTTTATGGTTTTGGTCATCTGCCGTATTACAGGCATGTTTTTGATGTGCTTGATGGAAAGGCACAGCCTATGTGTACTGGCGGGGAAGCAAGAAAGACTGTGGATATCATTATGAGGGCATATGGAAAATGATTATCATTAAACAACTAGGCTTAGGGTAATTCGAAACAAAATTGAAAAATAATTTTACTATCTTTGTTAGACAAATAATAATAAAACTTTCGACTCCTAACTCAGCATTAAGTCAAGTGTCGTTTGTTGCAGGTGGAACCATAATTGCTCAGGGGCTAAATGTATTTATTCTTCCCATAGTTTCACGTATTTATTCCCCTGGAGATTATGGTCTTGTTGCTGTTTATTCTTCCGTAATAGGGATTCTCAGCGAACTCTCAGGTTTGCGATACCACTTAGCAATTCCGTTACCAAAACAAAAAAGATATGCGGACGCATTAGTCTTCTTGAGCCTGATTACTCAAATTGTGTTTGTTGGTTTAGTTTCAATTTTGTTACTTATATCTGGAGACTATATTTTCAATTGCATATCAATTGAAGAACTTATACCATACAAATATTTTATCCCTATAGGTATTCTTTTGGTAGGTTTCTATAATATTTTCACTCAATTGTCAATTAGGGAAAGTCTGTTTTCAACAATAGGCAAAACTAAGATATCTCAGTGTATTTCAGGTTCCCTAGCAAAAATTGGATTAGGAATGCTGGGATTCAAACCATTAGGACTTCTTATTGGAGGGATAATAGCTCAAACTACTGGTACAACGACACTTTGGTCTGCTATAGTAAAAAAAAGCGGAATTCCTTCTTTTGACAAAATAAATGTTCGGAGAGTTGCACTTAGATATAGAAAATTTCCAATTTATAGTTCTTTGTTTGGAATATTAAACACTTTAGGCATAAACATGCCTCAATTGTTTCTTTCAAGTTTTTTTAATATGCAAGTTACTGGACTCTATTCTATGGCAATAGCTTTGTTGCAAGTTCCTTCCGTTTTTATTGGACAAGCGTTAGCTCAGGTATTTCTTCAAAGGGCAAGCAGTGCAAAGCATTCAGGAAACTTGAAAGAACTAGTACTAAAGTTTTATTTAATTTTATTAAAGCTTGGATTTTTCCCAATAATTTTTATATCCTTATTTGCCCCTACTATATTTACTTTAATCCTTGGTGAAAGATGGATGGATGCAGGCAAATATGCATTTTTGTTGTCTCCATGGATTGCAGTGGCATTTGTATTTTCACCTATTAGTGTGTTGTACGGTGTGCAAGAAAGGTTGGAAGCAGGACTTATAACCGAAATAACTTACTTCTCCTTACGTTTAGGGTCGATGTATATTGGGCTTATTGTTGATAGTCCTTACATAGCAGTAGGTCTCTTTTCGTTAAGCGGTACATTATTCCTTTTTTTTAGAATGATAGAGATACTAAAATCTCTTGGGAATAGGGGACCAGAGATCCTATTGAAGACCATAAAAATTATCATGCTCTCGCTGACCTTAGCATTGTCACCGTACTGGTTATTAAGTGTAGGTGCAAATAATATAATAGTCTTTTTATTGTGTATACTTGTAACTATAATTTATTTATATGATATTTATCTGACATTAAAAAAAAATAATATTTTATAGATTGTTGGATATTTAAAGGAGAGATGCTATCATGGCAATATATTCTAAATTTAATTCACTATGGTCAATTGAAAATGGAAATGCTTATGTGGGTAAAATCTTCATTGGTGATGAAGTTAAGTTCCCAAAAGATGTATTTCATCCTGTAGACACTGATTATTTTTTAGACATTTTAAGCAAGATAAATGGTTTTTGGGGGGCAGTTATTACAAAAGGGGATAGTTTCGCTTGGATAATTTCAGATAGAATTCGTAGTTACCCAGTATTTTATGCTCAGAAGGGAATGGATTTATTTATTAGCAGCGATGCACATTGGGTGCGGGAACAGTCTTCTATAGTAGAAATTAATAAAGAAGCTGAACAAGAATTTCTTTTGACAGAGCAGATAACTGGCGACGATACTTTGTTTGTAGGACTTAAACAATTGCAGGCTGGTGAAATCTTGATTTTTAATTTGTCAGCTAGCGAAAAAAAATGGCAGATAAAATCTGAACGTTATTATCGATACTTATCAAAAGAGACCCATAACTATGATAAAGAAAAATTTTTAAATCTACTAGATGAGGCGATGTTGACGTCTTTTCAGAGATTATGCACTTTTGCAAACGGAAGGACAATTGTAATACCATTGAGCGGAGGATATGACTCTAGGTTGATTGCATTGTTTTTAAAAAGATTAGATTACAAAAAAATTGTCGCTTATTCTTATGGTATTAAAGGAAATGAAGAAGCAAAAATAAGCAAAGAAGTAGCTGATACACTGAATATACCTTGGATATTTATTGAATATACAGATAAAAAATTAAATGAATTGTTTTATTCAAATAAAATGAAAGAATATTCTAAATATTCTGGCAATTACTCTTCTTTACCTCATACTCAAGATTGGTATGCTGTAAAATCATTAAAAGAAAACAACATGATACCAGTGGATGCAGTATTTGTCCCTGGACATTCTTCTGAAGTTCCGGCAGGAAGTCAAAGTAGCAAGTACCCAAATTTGTATAGCAACGCATCTTCTTTAGAAGATGGAATATCAGCACTATCTGATTTTATTTATACATTGTCTAGAACGAAGAGAAATAAAAATATTATGTTTAAATATGAAAAGAAACTTAAAAATATTGCAGGGAATATGGGTCAATACGTTGATGCTGTTTCTCTTTTTGACAGCATTGACATTGCGGAAAGACAAGCTAAATTTATTACTAATTCTGTCAGAGTTTATGAAAGTTTTGGGTATGATTGGTGGACTCCATATTGGGATATTGATTTCCTCAACTTTTGGTCTGAAGTACCAAAGGAGTACCGTTTCAAAAACAAATTATATTACAACTACATAATCACTCAGAGTAAAGATCAAGGTCTTTTTCCAGGTAAAGAACTAAAGAGAAATGGCATGGATAAATTTAGTCGTTCTTTTAGTTTGATTATCAAAGAAAAAATAAAATACATAATTAGCGCCCTAATTGTTGATTATAATTTAAATAAACAAAAGAAAAAAAATTATTTAGCAAGATTTATTAATAATGAAGATTATAAATATGCTAAAAAAAGAGGGGCAATTTCAGTTAATGGAATGTATACGATATTATATATAAGGGATATTTATAAAGAGCTTTAATAAATTAATTTAAAAAATTAACAGCTAGTGTCAAATTAAGTTCGCAATTTCATTAGGACTCCTTTTAACCTACGCAGCTCTTGATGATAATTTTTGGAGCGAGTCTTGATTTAAGTACGCCCTGTCCGCACCCCCACCTGTATATTTTGAGCGGAATATGCACAATCACAAAGAGATCCTAAGGCTCAAAAGTCTGGGACTCACAAACACGGATATTGCAGCCGCCTGCACCTGCGGTCGGAATACCGTGACGCGTACGCTGGCAAAGGCACAGGAGAATGGGCTGACGTGAGAAAAGGTTCGCGCTATGTCGCAGCAGGAAGTATCCCTTAAGCTGTTTCCAGCAGAGACGGGCGTAATAACCTACAAGATGCCGGATTACGAGCATGTCCACAGGGGGGTGCGGACAAAATCCTGGACTAAAATATAGTCAAGGGAGGTTGTCAAAATGTATTCCTACGAAGATCGCCTAAAAGCAGTTCGACTTCTAATTCAGTATGGCGGCAGTCCAACGCTGGTAATCCGCGAATTAGGTTATCCTGTCAACGCCGAGATAAAAATGACACCAAAAGGAGGTGCAGTCAATTGTAGCATGACAGTAATAAATTCATTCCATTTTTACGAATCAATTGCATTTAATATAAATAATGAAGTTTATGAAAACTTAAAAAATAAAATTCTTAACTTTTAACATCGTCAAGTGATTTTTGCCAATTAGGTATCTTTATCATAAAGTTCTTCTCAATCTTTTCAGATGATAGGGCAGAATTCTTAGGTCGTTTTGCTGGTAGTGGATATTGATCCGATCCAATTGGTATTATATTAGCCAACTTTAAATTATTATCTCTGCCAAGCATCTGTTCACGTACCGCTTTTGTAAAACCGTGCCAAGTTGTACTTCCGCTGTTTGTAAGGTTGTAGATTCCGAAAATATCCTTATTATGCAATGCCTGATTTGATATATACTGCATCAGAGCTATTGAAGTAACATCCGCTATTGTTCTGCACCATGTAGGAGCGCCAAATTGGTCATCAACTACTTGGATCTCATCTTTTTCCGTAAGGAGCTTTCTCATTGTTAGATAAAAATTTTTGCCTCTTGTCCCATAAATCCAGCTGGTTCTGAAGATAAAGTGATCACAACCGGAATTTTGAATGTTGGTATCGCCCGTTAGCTTGGATTTGCCATAGACATTCAGTGGGTTCGGGGTGTCATCTTCTGTCCAAGGTCCATTTTTAGTGCCATCAAATACGTAATCAGTTGAATAGTGGATCATTAGAGCGTTGTTTATATTTGCCCAGTCTGCAATTATACCTGGAGCTTCCGCATTTAGTTTAAAGGCAAGATCCTTTTCTTTTTCTGCTTTATCAACTCCTGTATAGGCTGCAGCATTGACTATGATTGATGGTCTAAAAAATTCAAGGCTTTCATGGATAGACTTTTTGTTTGTAAGGTCACAATCTTCGATATCTATTGCGCTTACTTCGCCAATATAAGACAGGGAACGGCAAAGTTCAAAACCAACCTGTCCATTTTTACCAAATATCAGTATTGGTGGAAATTTTTCATTTTTCATAGCTTTTATCTCTCCTTAAAAGAGCATACCATTCATCAGCTCATTGAACCCGGGATACAGTTTATCTTTCTCAGATATTATGGGGTCTCTTATTGGCCATGGTATGTTAAGCGTCCTATCATTCCAAATAATGCCCCTTTCGCTTTCTGGAGAGTATTTTTCTGTGCACTTATATTGAAAGACGGCAGTTTCTGATATAACACAAAACCCGTGTGCGAAACCCTTTGGAACATAAAGCTGTTGTTTTTTTACCCCTGTAAGGTTAAATCCCTGCCACTTACCAAAGGTAGGGGATGACCTGCGGAGATCTACAACAACATCCCATACCTCCCCTTCAAGGGCGAAGACGAGTTTTCCCTGTGTGTACGGTTTCTGGTAATGCAGGCCGCGCAGGACACCTTTCCCTGAAAAAGAGATATTGTCCTGTACAAAATCATCAGTTATACCTATCTCTAAATAGCGCTCCTTGTTCCATGATTCGTAAAACCAGCCGCGTCCATCCCCGAAAATTTTTGGCTCAATGTATATAAGGCCGTCAAACTCTGTTTTATGTACTTTCATATTATTTTCCTTCCGCTCTTTTTAGAAGATACTTTCCATATTGAGTTTTTGATAACGGTTGAGCAAGGCTGCGGAGGTGTTCAGTTGTTATCCAATTCATTCTCCATGATATCTCTTCAAGACATGATATCATAAGGCCCTGCCGTTTCTGGACTATCTGAACGAAATTGGCAGCCTCAATAAGGCTGTCATAAGTTCCTGTATCCAGCCATGTGTAGCCTCTTCCGAATACCTGTACGTTTAATGTGCCATCTTCAAGATAAAGGCGGTTCAAATCCGTTATCTCTAGTTCTCCTCGTTTAGATGGTTTTAGTCCTTTCGCAATCTCTACCACTTTGTTATCGTAAAAATATAGACCGACTACTGCAAGATTAGATTTAGGCTTGGTTGGTTTTTCCTCTAAAGATACAGCTTTACCTCCGCTGTCAAATTCAACTACGCCGTATCTCTCAGGATCATCCACAGGATAGCCGAATACAGTTGCGCCATTTTTCTGAGAAGCTGCCTCCTGTAATATTCCTGTCAATCCATTGCCGTAAAAGATATTGTCCCCTAGTATCAGTGCACATGGATCACCTTTTATAAAATCTTCCCCGATCAAAAATGCCTGTGCCAATCCCTCAGGTTTTGGCTGGACAGCGTATGAGATGCTTATTCCCCACTGGCTGCCATCTTTCAACAGTTTTTTGAATGAATTACTATCATCAGGGGTAGTTATTATTAATATTTTCCTTATACCTGCCAGCATCAGGGTCGAGAGAGGGTAGTAAATCATTGGCTTATCATATACCGGCATAAGCTGTTTACTGACCGGTATTGTCAAAGGCCATAGCCGCGAACCTGAACCTCCTGCAAGTATTATGCCTTTTGTTATCATTATTTTGTACCTCCAAGCCCCAGCCTCTGGCACTGGTATTTACCGGATATTATGTCATGTACCCACATTTGATTATCCAGATACCATAAAACTGTTTTTCTTAACCCGGTTTCAAATGTCTCTTTCGGATGCCATCCAAGCTCATTTCTTATCTTTGATGCGTCTATCGCATACCGTCTGTCATGTCCTGGTCGGTCTTTTACAAAGGTGATCTGTGAACTGTATCCGGTACCGTCATTTTTGGGTCTCAGTTCATCTAAAACGGCGCATAGTTCTTTAACTATTTCAATATTTTGCTTTTCGCAGTTTCCGCCTATGTTATATGTTTCGCCGATATTGCCTTTAGTCATTACAGTATACAGTGCTTTGCAGTGGTCCTCTACATACAGCCAGTCGCGTACATTTCTGCCGTCACCGTATACGGGGAGCTCTTTGCCTGCCAAGGCATTGTGTATCAAAAGAGGTATCAGCTTCTCCGGAAACTGTCTGGGACCGTAGTTATTGGAGCAGTTTGTGGTAAGCACGGGCAAGCCATAAGTATGATGCCATGCACGGACAAGATGGTCTGACGACGCTTTTGAAGCTGAATAAGGCGAATTCGGCGCATACGGAGTTTCTTCGCTGAAATAGCCTGTGTCTTCAAGACTACCGTACACTTCATCCGTTGAAACTTGGAGGAACCTGAATGTTGACTTGTCAGAATCGCACAGCCATTCATAATATTTTCTGGCTGCCTGGAGCATTGAAAATGTGCCGGTAATGTTTGTTTCAATAAAAGCGGACGGTCCGTCAATGGAGCGGTCCACATGACTTTCCGCAGCCAGATGGAATATCCCGTCCGGTTTTGTTTCTGATAACAGCTTATATACAGAATCTGTATCGCATATATCTATTTCATTAAGGTCAAGATCACCAGGCGAGATTCCATCAAGAGAGGCTATATTACCCGCGTAGGTAAGTTTATCTAATACTACGGTTTTGTGTCCAAGTGAAACAAAATAGTGGACAAGGTTGCTTCCGATAAAACCGGCTCCGCCAGTTATGAGGTATGTTTTAGCGTTTTTACTGTTTGTCATAAAATATTACCTCCATAGCAAATTATAAATGATTACGGGCTTTATTCAAGAAGTAAATTTTAAATTAAACAGAAATATTATCTGCAGTTAATTGCAAAAAATAATTGAAAGGTTCCTTATGCTGTTTTTTACAAATTTAAAATTTGCAAACTAGGATACTGAAAACTTTAGACATTACTTAGTTTAAATTTTTCCTATATAAAAAATATTTTATTAAGTTCAATGTAAAAACAGTCAGTTAATATAAATATTAAAGCCGCGTTTTATATAAAACACGGCTTTAAACGGAGAAATGTAATGTATGATGGGTGGTGTCTGAAAAGAGCCTGTTAATTAATCAATTGCTGCGTGGCAAGGAATGCATTTTTGAGTTTTGTAAAAGTAGCCTGAAGCAATAAGCAGTACAAAAACCGCACAGATACTTATTATTACGTTATGATATATGGCTGCGATTGCACAAACCCCGATGATTGCCCGTTCATACCTTCTGAGGCTGCGGAACATCCATCCTTCAAAAGCAGCTGCAAGCATCATCACGCCAAGAAGGGCAGATATAACGAGAATGGCAAGTTCCCATAACACTACTTTCTGCAGGAGCAGCATAGGATTGTAAACAAAACAGTATGGCAGCATGAAGCTTGCGATCGCGATACGGGTGGCAGTGAAACCGGTCTTTGCCGGACTTGCTCCCGCTATACCGGCACCTGTGAATGCTGCAAGACATACAGGCGGCGTAAAAAAGAGAACCAGTGGGGTCAGACCTACACAATTGACAGAATGATTAACCCCCATGAAAATAGGGTATGGTTATTGTGTGAAATAGCAGGGAACCACTGT
>JGI2065J20421_1000931_pt1 | contig 25789 bp, 19 predicted proteins | sample Biomet5_FD_20421 | JGI IMG/M metagenome (IMG submission 20421)
AATCGGGGCATGGTGAACTCCGTACGGCAGAGGTTTCGGGGGGAAACGGAGCCGGGACAGATGCAAAAAGGCGAACTCATGTTAACCGGAAGCGGCCGGGATTGGAACAGCCCCTTTTGGCCTCGGGGGGGGCTTGCCCGCGGTTCGTTTTTTAGGGAGCCGGAGGGTCGGGGCTGCTCGCAGCGGCCGGGGACGTTTTTTCCTCCCCGGTCGGATCGAAGGAGGACGCCCCGGAGAGGAAGCAGGACACCATGTGGTCGACGCTTTCCTCATTGACCATCAGCATGTCGGTTTGCCGGGTGAATTGCAACAGGCGTCCCAGATGGCCGAGCCGTTCCGCGATGACCTCGGCCGGAAATTTTTGGAACCGGGCGGCCACCCGGTCGGATACCGTGTCCACGCCGAAGCCGAGGCTGGCCAGGATGCGGGCGATGGCCCGGGCCCGGCGGGCGCGTTTGACGTCGTCGGCCGCGCCGCCGGAAAAGGTGAACGTGATGTAGTTCTTGTTGACCGTGGCCCCGCAGTAGCAGTCGAGCACGCCGTAATGGTAGCCGATTCGGGAGCTGAAATTGAGGTACTTGTCGGAGATGACGGCATAGGATCTTTCACCGAAACGTTCCCGGCCGAGCAGGGGACGGGCGAGCATCTGTTCGGAAACCACCGACAGGAAGCCGCGGAAGCTGACCGGACGCGGCGCCGTGTCCTCGCTGGTGAGCACCAAACCGGACAGCAGGGCGGCAAACGGGCGGGAGGTGATGTCCTCCGGGGCCACGTTGGCCTTCCGTCTCGCCTCCTCCCTGATGCCGCCGCCAAGGTCGATGATGCGCAGATCAAGGGCGGTTGCCGCTTCCAGCGTGGTGGAGACGCCGTGCTGCCCGGCCGCCAGATCGCTGACCGCGAACATGGCGTCATAGGACCACTCATGCACCAGCCGGGTGATGTCGTGCAGGCTGCTGCAGCCCGCCGCGGCGAAATTCGGAGCCTTGGGATCGAGCAGATGCAGGGGGGTAATGTACGTGGCCACCCGGCGCAGGATGGCGTGGATCTGGGTCCCGGCCATGAACATCGGGCATTGGCCGCCGAGGGACAACAATTCGTCCATTTCCCCCCGGTAGATGCGGCCCGAGGTCGCGTCCACGGTGATTTTTTCGCCCTGGTGCAGCAGCCGGGTGGCGTCGGCCAGGCCGAGCAGGGTGGGCACGCCGAATTCCCGGGACAGCGAGGCCATGTGGCCGGTGATGCTGCCGTGCTCCGTGACGATGGCCGCGGCCCGGCCCATGACCACCATGAATTGCGGCGAGCTGTGAGGCGCCACCAGCACCGCCCCCTGGGGGAAGGTTTCCAGGTCCGCTTCGGCAAGGACCAGATGGATCGGTCCGGCCCCGACGCCGGAACAGGCGGTCTGGCCGCCCGTGGCCAGAAGCTGGGCGCCGGGGGCGGGCGGGGGAAGCGGAACGCTTGTCGGCATCAGGCCCGTCAGGGGGCGCGTCTGGAGGATGCAGGCCTCGCCGGAGGGACGGATGGCCCACTCCATATCCTGGGGGCGGCCGTAATGGCGTTCCAGGGTCAGTCCCCAGGCGGCGAGCTGCCGGGCCTGGCCGTCGGTCAGGCAGGGAACGCGGCGCATCGCCTCGGGCACCGGCGTGTCGGCCAGGCCGCCGTCCGCAGCCAGGGCGAGCATGCGGGGCTTTTCGGGCGTCTCCCGGTAGGTCACGTCCAGGGATTCCCGTTCGAGTCGCAGCGTGTCCGGGGTGATGACGCCGTCCACGGCATAGGGGCCAAGCCCCCAGACGGCATTGATGACGAGTTCGCTGCGTTGGGGATCCTCGGGCAGCCGGGTGTAGAGCACGCCGGCGGCCCGGGCCGGCACCAGGGCAAGGCAGGCGACGGCCATGGCGATGTCGTCGTCGGGGATGCCCTGCAACAGCCGGTAGGTCATGGCTCGCGGCGTATAGAGGCTGGCCACGACCTGGCGGTAGGCATTTTCGAGCCCGTCCGGCGCGACGTTTAAAAGGGTGCGGTATTGGCCGGCGAAGGAGTGGTCGCCATCCTCGCCGATGGCGCTGGAGCGAACGGCAAAACGGCTGGGGTCGTTTTTTCGGACAGCCTCGATGCAGGCCGAGGCCGTGCGGATGCTCGTGGTCACGGCCGGGGGGAGGGGCGCGCGCAGGATGGCGGCCTGGATGTCCCTGGCCCCGGCGGCCAGGGCGGCCGGATCGTCCGGGGCCAAGTCCCCAAGCCGGCCGGAGATGGTGGCGAACAGCCCGGACTCCTCGAAAAAGGTCTGGAAGGCGGCGGTGGTCACGGCGAAACCGGCCGGTACGGGCAGCCCGACCCGGTTGGCGATCTCCCCGAGATTGGCGCATTTGCCGCCGACTTGATCCGCCATGTCGCCGGTAATTTCGGACAGATCGAGGACGAGGCTTTCCCGGTGCGGCGTTGCCCGGCACGCCATGGCGGTTCTGATGGCGGCGGACAGGCGTTCGACCAGGGCCAAAAGCTCCGGCTGGGGGCGGCCGGACAGCCGCGCGTAGCTTTGAATCATCCTGGTGGTATGGGCAATGGCCCGATTCGACCGGGCGCGGATGCAGCCCATGCCGAAGACCTCGCTGCCGGTCTGCATGGCCACCATTTCCGAGCATATTTTGAGCAGCTCGGTGTTGGCTTCCAAGAGCGTTTGGAACTCTTTGTATTTTTTTTGAAATACGGAGCCGGTCTCCTCCCGGAAGCCGGCGGCCGACCGGCGGGAGAAACTGGCGAAAAGTGCCCGGAGACCTTCCCAAACGGTGCCCATGCCTACCGCCTGCCCGCCGGGGCGGCCCGGGCGGGGCGGCTGGCGGCACAGCCGGCTGTGGTGTCGCTCATGGCGATCTTGTCCTCCTTCAGGCCGGGCACCGGGATCGGACGAGGCTGGCGGCCAGGGCGTTTTCCGGTCAGGTCCGGGAACCGACGGGGAAAACGCCGGCCGGGTCCACGCCCAGCAGGGGGCTCAGTCGGTGCAGGCTGTCCAGGGCCGAGGCGAAGTCGTAGCGTCCCATGGCCGCCATCAGAACGGCCAGTTCCTCCGGAGGCGGGACATCGGCCGTCAATTCGCGAAGGACGGCCAGATCCTCGTCGGCCTGGATGCTGCCGTCGCTTAAATGGCCGGCCAGCCGCCGCATGACCGACCGCAGGGCCCTGGCGGAACCGAATTTGGTCGACCGGTCGGACCGGCGGGACTGCGGACGCTTGGCCAGCAGATGGCCAAGCGCTTCGAGCAGCTCCTTGCGATCGAACAGCTTGCCGAGACAGGCGTCCATGCCGGCCTCCCGGCAGCGGGCGCATTCGTTCCCCGGTTCGTGCGAGGTCAGGGCCACAATGGGGATATCCTGGGCGCACGGCGGGTTGACGCTGGCGGCGAGCAGCGCCCGGATGAGCTTGGCCGCCCGGACGCCGTCCATTTCCGGCATTTCGATGTCCATGAGAATGCAGTCGAAAGGGCGTCCCGGCGCTTTCTCCCCGAACAGCAGGCGGCAGGCCTCCTTGCCGTTGACGGCGGCCACCACCTCGTGACCGGCGTCGGTGAGTATTTGGGTGAAGATGGCCCGGTTGAGCCGGGCGTCGTCCACCAGCAGGATCCGCCAGGTCGGTGTCGCGGCCGGGCTGGGAGCGGGCGACACGGGCGCGGCCGGGGGCGCCAGCTTGGCAGTGGCGGCTATGGTGCGTTTTAGGGCGGCGGCGAAGGCGTCCAGGCTGGCGTCCGGGGGAAGGCGGCCCTGGGCCAGCGAGGTTTCCAGGTCCCGGGCCGCTGCGGCCAGGGCGTCGGCCGCGATATTGCCGGCCACGCCCTTGACGGTGTGGGCCAGGCGTCGGGCGGCATCCAGGTCCCCGGCCGCGAGCGCCTGGCGCAAGGTGGTGGCGCAGGCGGCGTAATCCTGCGTGAATTCCGCCGCCACGCTACGGAGTAACCGCTCATTGCCGCCGAGGCGGGCCAGGGCCGCCGCCCGGTCGAGGCCGGCTTCCTGAGCAGCCAGCGGCGTTTCCGGCCGGTCCACGCGGTGGTCGGGTTCGATGATCAGGGACGGTTCGGTCCTGTCGCCGGGACCTTTGGAGACGGAGGCGGCCGGGGCGATCCATTGGCCGAGGGTGGCCAACAGCTGGTCCGCGTCGATGGGCTTGGTCAGGTAATCGTTCATGCCCGCCGCCAGGCAGCGGTCCCGGTCCTCGGTCAGGGCATGGGCGGTCAGGGCCACAATGGGAAGATCGGCCAGTTGCGGCAGTGCCCGGATGTGCCGGGTGGCGGCCAAGCCGTCCATGACCGGCATCTGCACGTCCATCAGCACCACGTCGTAGCCGGCGGCCTGGACCATGTCCACGGCTTCGCCGCCGTGTCGGGCCACGGCTACCCTGGCGCCGAAGCGTTCCAGGATTTCCCGGGCCACCTGCTGGTTGATGGAATTGTCCTCCACCAGAAGAATCCTGGCGCCGGCCAGGGGCGGGCCGGCCGCCGCGCCCGGGTGCGGGGCGGGGTGGGGGCTGGCGGTTTCGGACGGGTGCTGCGGTTTGGAACCGTCCAGTTGCAGATCGAGGGCAAAGGAGAAAAGCGTGCCGCGCCCCAGGGCGCTTTCGGCGTGCAGGTCGCCGCCGAGCAACGTCACGCCGCGCTGGACGATGGCCAGGCCGAGGCCGGTGCCGCCGTAGGGACGCGACAGGGAACCGTCGGCCTGGGTGAAGGATTCGAGCATGGCCGGAATGGTTTCCGGGGCCATGCCGATGCCGGTGTCGCGTACGGAAAATTCCAACCGGGCCGAGCGCCCCTCCCGGCCGAGGCAGCGCGCGGCCAGAAGCACCTCGCCATTCACGGTGAATTTCACGGCATTGCCGACGAGATGGCCGAGAATCTGCTCCAGGCGGACGGTATCGGCCAGCAGGCGGGTGGGAGCGTCCGGATCGAGGCGGGTGCGCAGAACGAGCCCTTTTTGCCGGGCCGATTCGGCAAACCGCTCCACGACGTGGTCCAGCATTGCGACGAGGTCGCAGGGGACCGGAAGCACATCGGCCACCCCCTTTTCCAGCCTGGAGAAATCGGTAATGTCATCGACGACGTCGAGCAGCGCCTTGGCGGAGGTCCTGATTTTGACAAGGTAATCCGTCAGCTTCGGGTTGTGGGTTTCGGGGAGGGCCAGGTTGGACAGGCCGATGATGGCGGACAGCGGCGTGCGCATTTCGTGGGTCATGCGGGCCATGAAATCGGCCTTGGCCTGGGAAGCCGCCTGGGCCTCGCGACGCAGGGTGGCGATAACGCCATCCGCCGCGGCCAGGGCCTGTTGCAGCAGCTCCGGTCCGCTTAACGTATCGGCCGAGGTGGACGCCCGGGCCGAGGCGGCAAAGGATTCCTGCGCCATGGGGCCTCCGCGGTTGGTCTGGAAAAGGGTTGGCCACGGCCCGAAGCCATTGGCGCAACTTCATGAAAATTGGCTTTTTCCGGAGTCTGCGTCAAGGCCGGTCGGGGAACGCGTCGCACGGCCGGGGTTTCCCCCGGGGCCATTCGGGCGTAGAGCAGCCATACAAGCCAACCCGGCCGGAAGGCCGGTTGCGATCCGGAGACGGCATGAACGCAGCACCGCTTATTACCGGCGACGGACAGCTCGTGGACGTCGGCGAGATTCACTACAACGAGGCCTTGGCCGCGCCCGAGGCCCACGGCGTGACGCGGTTTTCCAACACCAGCGACGCCCTGCGCGGGCTGGTGCGCGACCTGTGCGACCGGGCCGCCCGGGAGTCCCGGCCGCTGACCGATTTCATGGACATCAGCGGCCGCAGCGGCCATTCCCGCATCGGCCTGGACGTGCGGCTCTCCGGCGCGGCGCCGGCGGTGTCCGACGTGGCCAGGACGGTGGAAATCCCGGTTGTCGTGACGGCCCTCAATCCTGTCCTGGCCGCCTCCCTGGCCGATTTGCGCGGACTGTGCACCGGCGGCGGGGTGGATATCGGGCGGCTTTTTATTCCCCGGGGGCCCAGCCTGACCCGGGACGAAATCGTGCAGGCCCTGGACCGGGGCTGGCTGCTGCTGCCCGAGCGCCATGCCTTGACCGATGACGGGGTTGTGGAAATTCCTCTGGAAAACATCCGCTACGTGCTGTCGGGCCGGTTGCTGGGGGTCGGGCACAATTTCGCCGAGATGGTGGTCAAGGGCAAGCATGGCCTGGGCATCTTCCAGAGTTTGTCTCCCGCCGGCTTGCCGGCGGCGCTTGGGTCCAAGGAATTTCTGGTCGGGGCGGTACGCATCGCCCTGGGTCCCTTTACCGCCTGTATCGACCGGGATCTGGCCAGCCCCGGGGTGTTCCATCTGGCGTCGCGTCTGCTCGACGGCATCCGCACCTCGGGCATCATGGTGCCGCGGCAGGTGGAGATCTACAACGGCGGCGATCAGCCGGTCGCGACGGAGGAACTGGCCGCCCGGGTCCGTCTCTATTCGCCGGATGCCCAGGTGGCCAAGCTGGCCGGCCGCGTCCTGATCCCGGGCCGGGCCGCGGAGATCCTGGCGGCGGGAGTGGATTTCGCGGATCTGACGGACATCTTCACGCCCGAGGCCTGCCGCATCCTGCTCGACGAAGTGACGGCCGCCCCGGAACAGGGCGGTGTCTATGGCCGCATCTTCATGCCCGGCAAGATGATCTCCATCCCTTGGGAACAGGAGGAAGGGGCATGGCTTCAGGAATTTCAATGGCGGCTGGTCTATGAGTACGCCCGGGGCAACATTCCCGAAGGCGTGCTGACCGGAGAGGAGATTCCCAAGCGACTGCGTCCCTTCCTGGAAGACCTCAGGTACGTCGGCGGCGAACAGACCTTGTCGAAGGTCTTCGTTTCCGACGGATTGCCGCCGGTCGACACCTTGCGGGTGCTCAAGCGCAACGGCATCGGCGTGGTGGTCGCCCGGGGCATGGCCTGTCTGCCCGGCCGGGTCTGCCGGCGCCCCAACTTCCGCATGGACCAGACGCTCTACGAGGAGTTGGTGCGCCTGGAAGCCGAGGGCATGCGGTTTTATCTGCTCCTGGATTTTGACGGCCAGTCCCAGGTCCGGGAATTCTATCGCGGGCTGTGGGTCACCCGGGAAGGCAAGCGGCGTTTGCCGTTGGTCCATACCACCATGGCCATGTTCGGTTCGTCCTGCGACGTGCTGCGTCCGGTTCTGGAGGAACCCATCCGGAAGTTTTTCCGTCGGCTGCGCGATAATCCGCGCCTGGGCGACAGTTTCGCCGTGGCCCACGGTTCCGGTCCGGGCGTCATGCGCACCGTGGACGACGCGGCGGCGGAGCTCGGCATTTACCGCATCGGTGTCGGCATCGATGCCGACGAGATCGGGCAGACGCCCAATTTCGCCCCTGATGCCGTGGCCCAGTTCACCAACCTGGCCATGAACACCCGGCAGGACATCCTGGATCGGCGCTCGCTTTTTAAGATCTTCAGCCTGGGCGGATTCGGCACCAGCTATGAGGTGAACATGGCGCTGACCTTCATGAAGATCGGCCACTGCCTGCCCGCGCCGTATATTTTCGTGGATCCGCTGGGCTTGGGGCCGAACGGCGGCCGATTCTGGGAGCAGGCGCTCGGACAGTTCCGCACCCTGGCGAGCAACCTCGCCGCCGGCGGCCACGAGCTGGGGCCTCTCGGCCCGGCCTGGATCGTGGCCTGCTGCCATGAAGCCCAAAGTTACGAGGAGGGCGGGGACGTCATCGAGGCCTTTATCGAGAATCCGGCCCGCTACTGGCAGGAACGGGGGATTCCCCTGGAGCGGGTTCGGCTCGCCTGGGAAAATCTCACCAAGGCCGGCGCGGCCATTCCCGACTACATTGCCGAGGCCCTGGCCGGGGCCTGACAGGTTGCCGCCGGCGGCCGGGGCGCTGCCGGGGCCCTTGTCCGGGGACCATTTTATAGATTTATTCTCGTGCGAGGGGTCCGGGGGCATCATGCCCCCGGCGAGATCCAGGGGCAGCGCCCCTGGCCGCCGGAGGCATGCTTTACGCGTGCGTCCGGGAGTGGGCGAAGGCGGCGAAGCGCTGGTCTTCGTTGCGGATGTGGCCGATGAACCATTGGCCCAGGAATTCCAGCATTTCCAGGGAGACCAGTCCCGGTCCCTCCTTGGCCCGCTCCTCCAGCTCGCCGACCATGTGGCGGAAGGTTTCGTGCAGACGGCAATGGGCGGTCAGTTCCGGATACCCCCAGGCGTTCATCAGGGCTTCTTCGTCGCAGAAGTGGGTATCGGCGTAGATATGCATGCCTTGCAGGGCATCCAGGAGGCCTTGCTTGTGGGCGCCTTCCCCGATGCGGGCGCCCAGTTCGCCGATCATATCCAGGAACAGTTGGTGCTGCTCGTCGATGTCGGAAAAGCCGGTGGCCATGGGCACCTCGAATCGCAGGACGTGCATGGTGCATCCCTAACGGGGAAGGTAGCCGGTGTCGGTGCGGGCCGGTAGGCCGGACTTGGCCTTGCCGGCGGTCGCGGGCTGGCGTTCCTGCCAGCAGGCCCGTTCGGCTTCGAGCATCCCCCAGTTGGTGAGTTTGATGGTATTGCCGGTTCCGGTCTCCGGATCCTCGCCCTCGGTGCGCTGGAGAATAAGGCTGAGCGGCCTGGCCCAGGGGTCGTTGAAGGACCATTTGTTCCCCATGGTCCGGCCGTCGATGCCGCCCTTATATTCGGTCGGATCGCCGTAGCGCGCAAGCATTTCGCCGGCGATCTTACGGAAAAAGTCCAAGCTTTCGTCACGATAGTGCATCTTGATCCGGATGACCCGGCCGGGAGCGGCGCAGGTACCCACCAGCACGTAGCCGCCGGCATAGTACTTATCGGGGACGACGGGCAGACGGCGCAGCCAGGGGGAACCGTCCACCGCTCTGGATTTGTGGGTTCGGATGCGGCTTTTCATATGGGCGGCCACGCCGCCGAGTTCGATGCCGGCCAGATTCGAGGGGGCATCGCCGGCCCAGGCGGCCGCCACGGTCAAAACGGCCAGGACGGTCAACCCAAGGATGCGACGGATGGGGTGATGATGCATGCGAAACTCCTTGCGGCCCGGTCGGGATGTGTCAGGGAAAAGATCTGCCGACCGTTCCGGTTCCCGTGACGTGGCGATGGGCAGGGGGAAAAAGCAGCGGGGTCGGACGATGCGGGGTCAGCGCCGTTTGCCGATTTTCGTCATGTCGTGGATGCCCCGGCGGGCGATTTCACGGGCCTTGAAGGCATCGAAGTCGAATCTCCCCGGCGCGATGGCGTCATGGCGTTTGCGGGTGGTTTGGCGGATAAAAAACCACAGGCCGGCACTCAGTACGGCGAAGATGCAGACAAAGACGATGATCGTTTGCCACATGGGGCGGCTATAGTCGGAAAAGCAGCCGTTGTCATCCGGGGCTTCGCCGTCCCTTTTCCCCTGCTTGGCGGGCCACCGAAGCGCTTCGGTCCCTGTGGATACCGACCGGGGCGACCCCCCAATCCAAGGTCGCCCTGGCCGGTGCCCCGGGTGAGGCCGGAGAGGCCACGTTGTCCCGCATCAGAACGGCCGGAAGAAGGGACGCGGGGATGCCGGCCAACCAGGGGAAACGCCGGCGCGGCCTGCTGCCTTTCCCTTCTCCGTTTAATTTTTGACCCGCACCATCTGGTGGGGGCCGCCGACGGTGGTCATTTGCCAGACGCCGCCATCCTTCACGAAATATCGCGAATCGTCGTAGCCGCTGGTAACGGAATCGCCATCGACCAGACTGGGCGACCAGCCCTTGAACGTGGCCTGGGATTTGCCGTCCAGGATATAGTAATACATGGCGTACTGATCGCCTTCCTTGACCAGGCAGAATTCATAGCTGTTGGGACGCTTGTACTCCGCCGGTTTCGGGCGGACGAAGCACCCGACGAGTTGCGGGTCCGGCGCCTTTTTCACTACGGAATAGATCGTCGGTTTTCCTGAAAGATCTTTGGGCTGGACGGCATTTACGGTGTTGCATGCGGCGAGGGCAGCCACACACAGGGCCATGCAGGCAAGAAGAGGGATGCGGCGCATGGGACGCTCCTGGTTGAAGGATAGAGGATATGTTGAATTATTCCATTTTCGAAGGGCTGGCAACACCATCGTCGCCCGTGGAGGCGGAAGCTGCCCGGCTCTGCCGGCGGATGCGGTCCAGCAGATGCGGCCAGGCCGCCTCGAACCCCCGGGCATGGGTGACGCCCGGCAGGATCACCTGGCTGGCCCAGGGCGGCCGGCCCAGGCGGTCGAGGAAGGCCGCGGCCAGAAAGGGCGGACAGATCCGATCGTCGCCGCCGCTGATGTGGACCTGGGGCAGGCGGGCCACGGACAGGGCTGCCGCCATGGGGTTGGCCGAGGCCGTCATGGGCGTCACCCGATGCCAGGCGGCAAAGGCCGCCGTGTCGAGATTGCCGGCCACGGTCACGATTTCGGCCACGTCGTCGCGGCTGGCGGCCAGGAGGACGGCCACGCCCCCGCCGCCGGAATAGCCGACGAGATGGAGCCGGCGGGCTCCCATCGCCTGTTTGGCTGCGGTAAGGGCCTGGTCGAGGGCGGCGAGGGCCTCCGATCCGAAGCGGGCGTCGGTCCAGAGCGCCGGCCGGCAGCCGGCCGGCAGGGGCGCGGCGTACTGGCAGGGCCGCCCCAGGTAGACGAGCTTGGGGGCCGGGTCCAGGACGGCCAGCCTGAGGGCGAGGGGCGTAAGCGGCGTGGGGTCCGGCGATGGGGTCGTCCGGTTGAGGAAGGCCAGGCCGTCGCCTTCGATGTAGACGATCAGGTCCTCGCCCGGTCCGTTGCGGCCAAGGGCCAGCACCGGCAGCCGGGTGTCGGCCGGGGCCAGGGGAGACAGCCCGTGAGCCGCCGCCATGGTCAGGGCCGCGGCGCGCCTGGTTGCCGGATCGGGAAGGGCGGCGCAGCCCGGGAGCGCTGCCGCCAGCAGGAGGGCGAACGTCACAAGGCGCAGGACGGGCAGTCGGACAGGACAGGACATGGACGGTCTCCGTGCCCTGGCCTGTAGCTTCCGGCCCGGACGGACGCAAGGGGGCAGGGGCATTCGAGGCTTGCGGCCACGGCGTGCTCCGCCTATACCTTCCCCACTTGCGGCGTCACGGAACCGTCACGCGAGGGTCACTTCCGGGAGGGCCCATGGCCAAGCGCTCCATTACCTTCACCTATCTGGTCTGGACATGGGGATTTTTCCTCCTGGTTTCAAGTGTCGTTTTTGTGTTCGCCACCAGGCAGGCCGAGCGGGCGGTGGTGGTGGAGGCCGAACAGCGGGCCCGGAGTTCCCTGGATTTCGTGCGCTATCTGCTCCGCGAGCGGGCGCCGTTCGCCAACGCCGAGGCCCTGGCCGCGACGGTCGACGCACTGGGCGAGCACATGGGCTTCCGGTTGACCTACATCGTCGACGGCCGGGTGCTGGCCGACTCGGCGGTCAAGCCCGCCGACGTGGCGGAGATGGAAAATCACGCCGACCGGCCGGAGGTGCGCCAGGCCCTGGCCTCCGGCTACGGTCAGGACGAGCGGCAAAGCCATACCCTGGGTCGGGACATGCTGTACGTGGCCGGCACTTTTACCGGGGCCGCCGGCGCGCCGGCCGGCGTGGTGCGGCTGGCCCTGCCCTTTTCCGACTTGCGCCAGGAACTCGGCCGGCTGCGGCACGTGTTGCTGGCGGTCTTGGCCCTGGTCTTCGCCGCCGGCGGCCTGGTCGCCTACGGCTTGGCCCGGGGCATGGCCGGATCGTTGCGGGAAATTTCCGGCGTGGTGGCGGCCATCGGCCAGGGCGAGTTCGACCGGCGCATCCACATCGTGCCGGCCCGGGATTTCGCGCCGCTGGCCGAAGCCGTCAATATTCTGGCCGAGCGGGTGGGCTCCCATGTCCGGGAGATCGAGGAGCGCCGCCGGCGTCAGGAAGCCATCCTGGACGGCATGGCCGAGGGCGTGGCCATTCTCGATGCCCAGGGCCGCATGGTGGCCGTCAACCGGGCCCTTGTCGCCATGTTCCCCCAGTGTGCCGACCTGGTGGGCAAAACCCCTATCGAGGCCGGCATGAGCCTCGACATCGAACGCTGGCTGACCGGGGAAATTCCCGGTCCGGGTTCGGGGGTTGCCGGACGCTTCGCCCTGCCGGGCGGCCGGCTGGCCGAGGTGAGCGTGGTGCCGGTGGCCGGGACCGGCGAGGCCGGAGCCACCCGCGTGGTCACGTTTCACGACATCACCGAGGCGGCGTCCATGGACGGCATTTTCCGGAATTTCGTTATCGACGCCTCCCACCGTCTGCGCACGCCCCTGACCAAGGTGCAGGGCTATGCCGAAACGGCCCGGGACCTGGCTGCGACGGATCCGGTGGCGGCGGCTGCGGCCTTGGAGGTGATCGGCCGGGGAGCGGCGGAGATGCGCGGCGTCATCGACGACCTGCTGGCCGCGGCCCGGAATCGCTTCGCGGCGGCGGCGACTTCCGCCCCGGCCACCGACGCCCTGGCCGTGCTGCGCCAGGCCCTGGTTGCCGCCGGTTCCCTGCTGCGGGCCCGGGGGGTCACGGTCAGACTGGTGACCTTCCCGGAAGGACCGATTCCGGTGCCGGTCGGGCATGAAGTCCTGGCCCACGTCTTGGCGGCCATGTTGTCCCACATCCCGGAGAGCGCCGCCGTGGCCGTGTCGGTCACGGAGGACGCGGCGGGAGTGGAAATTCGTTTCGAGGGACCGACCTCCCCCGGACCCGTCCTCTCCGATGCGGAGGTGGCGGCTTTCGGCGGGTCGATCGGTGAGGACGGGGCAGGCCGGCTGGTTCGGATCCCTCGCGCCTCTTGCGCCATATGACGGAAACGACCACGGCGCGGACGCGTCCGGTAGCCGGAAGCTGCCGGTGACGTCGCCTGCGTCCCATAACCAGCGGAGACGCGCATGGGTTTTAGCCTGTTCCCCAGGTCTGTGAAATTTTACGATCTTTTCAAGGAACAACATCGCAAGCTGGCCAAGGCGGCCGGTATCCTCGACGATCTGTTCACCTCGTTTGAGGAGGTCGAGGAGCACTGCAAGCGCATCAACATCCTCGAATCGGAGGGGAACACGATAAGCCGGCGCATCGCCAAGGAGCTGTCCCTCACCTTCATTACCCCCATCGACCGTGAAGACATCCATCAGATCAACCTGACCCAGGAAGACATCCTCAACCTCATCAAATCCATCGCTTCGCGCATCGGCCTGTTCGGCTTCGACCGCATCCGGTATCCGGCCAAACGCGTCATCTCCAATCTGCGGGTGATGATCGACGAGCTCGGCGAGGTGCTTGCCCTCATGAGCAAGAACAAAAAGGCCGAGGAAAACATCCACAAGGTGGAAAGCCTCAAGTACGAATGCGAAACGTTGATTATGGTGGGTATCGGGGAACTCTATGACGGCAGCGAGGAGAAGGCCGATTACGCCACCATCCTCGATATCGTCAAATGGAAGCACATTTTCGANCGCATTGAGGATGCGGTCAATCGCACGGAGTCGCTGGCGGACATCCTGGAAGGAGTGATTCTCAAAAATGCTTGAGATTCCNCTCCTGCTGCTGGCCGTAATTGGGATTGCCCTGATTTTCGATTTCACCAACGGCGTGCACGACAGCGCCAACGCCATCGCCACCGTCGTGTCCACCAAGGTGCTTTCGCCCCTGGCGGCGGTGCTGATGGCCGGGGNCTTAAATCTGCTGGGGGCGTTTCTGGGCACGGCCGTGGCCCACACCATCGGCAGCGATATCGTGCGACCGGAGCTGGTCACGGGATCGCAGGCCCTGGTCCTGGCCGCCCTGCTCGGCGCCATTTCCTGGAACCCCCCCCTCCCTTCCTCGTCGTCCCATGCCCTGGTCGGCGGGCTGATCGGCGCGGCCATCGCCTACGGCGGTTGGGACGCGCCGAGCTACGGCTCCATCGCCTACAAGATCCTGTTGCCCCTGGTGCTTTCCCCGCTGGCCGGCTTCAGTTCCGGCTATTTTTTGATGGTGCTGCTTTCCTGGATGGTGCGGACGGCTACCCCGGGGCGGGTCAATTTCCTGTTTCGCAAGCTGCAGATCCTGTCTTCGGCCTTCATGGCTACCAGCCATGGCTTAAACGACGCCCAGAAGACCATGGGCATCATCACCCTGGCGCTTTTCATCTTTCACGAGATTCCGGTGATCGCGGTGCCGTTTTGGGTCAAACTGGCCTGCGCCATGGCCATGGCCCTCGGCACGGCCACCGGCGGCTGGAAGATCGTCAGAACCATGGGCCACAAGATCTTCAAGCTGGAGCCCATCCACGGCTTCGCGGCCGAGACCTCGGCGGCGCTCGTGATTTGCGGCGCTTCGGCCCTGGGCATGCCGGTCTCCACCACCCACACCATTTCCACCACGGTCATCGGGGTGGGGGCGTCCAAACGGCTGTCCGCCGTGCGCTGGGGCGTCGCCGGCAAGCTGGTGGTGGCCTGGGTGCTGACCATTCCGGTCTCGGCCGTGGCGGCTTACGTTTGCTACTGGCTGCTCGAACTGATAGGCCTCTCGGCCTAGAGACCACCCTCCAGGGAGCGGCAAGGCGGGAACCATGGATGAAGTCCACGGGGCAACCGGCCGGGACAGGCGGCGCGCCGCCCTGGCGACCGACAGGCCCGCCCCTGCCGCGACCGTCCGGCTTTTTCTCGATGCCGACCGCTTCAGGCTCTATACCCGCACCGGCATCGTCCTTTATGCGGCCATCTGGCTGGCTGGCGATCATCCTTTTCGGCCATGGCCCGCGCGATGTGAACGGCCGTCTCGTCGGCGGCGATTTCGTGCTGTTTTACAGTGCGGCCAGACTGGCCACCGGACCCCGTCCCTCCTTGGCCTATGCCTACGAGGCCAATATGCGGAGGAAAACAGCGTCCTTGGCGAGGATATCGTCCATCCGCTTTTTTTCATGCATCCGCCGGTGCTGCTGGTGCCGTTGGCCCTGCTGCCCGTTTTCCCTTTCTGGGCCGCGCTGGCACTTTTCAGCCTGGCCTCCCTGGCGGCCGGTTACGGGGCGGCTGCGGCCTTTGGTCTGCCGCGCAAGACATGCGCAGTGCTTTTTTTCGCGGCTCCGGCCGTGTTTCAATGCCTCAGCCAGGGGCAGCTCGCCCTGTTCGTGGGGGGGCTCGCCACGGGCGGCCTTCTGTTGCTTCCGCACCGGGAAAAATGGAGCGGTCTGCTTCTGGGGCTTTCCCTGATCAAACCCCATATCGTGGCGGCGGTCTTTTTCTACGCTGTCCTGAAAAAGAAATGGCGGCCCTTGTTTTGGGCGGCCCTTACCTTCGTCCTGCTGGCGGTTCTGGCCGAATGCGCGTTTGGCGCAGGGATGTGGCGGGCGTTCTTCGACGCTCTTTGGGGTGCCAAACGGATCGTTGAGCACGGCTCTGCGCCGATTTCGAAAATGACGACGGTGTTTGCCGCGGGCAAGCTTTTCGGGCTGGGGAACGCCGCAGCCTACCTGCTGCAGGGCCTTTCCGCCGTGATCGCCCTGGCCGGGGTCGCCTACGCCGTTTTCGTGGTCCGAAACGTCTGGATCGAGCGGGCGAGCGTCCTGGCCGCCTGCCTGCTTTTGCCGCATTACGCCTACGATTACGACTGGACGCTGGTGCTTTTTTCCGTGTTCGCCCTTGTCCGCGCTTGGACCGAGGCCGGGCAGGACATGCCGCCGTACCTCAAGGCCGTCACGACCGGGGCATACGTCGCACCGCTTCTGGCCACGGCCCTGTCCCGGCTCGCCGGGGTACAAATCGCCCCCTGGCTCCTGCTTCTCTATTTCGGGGGCCTGTTGGCCTTGCCGCCCAAGCCGCGGGAAGGGAGCGGCAGCCGATAGCCTCTCTGCCCCAGAGTTTTTTTCCTTCCCGTTCAGGGCGTCCGGGGGGGATGCTCCCCCCCGGTCGTCGGAGGCATCTTTTTCTTTCCTCCCTCACGCCGCCGTGGCGGCGGCACGATCTGCGTCGCTCATGGCCGCCAGGCGCTCGATCGCGGCCAGCTCCAGGCCGAGGCCGGCGGCCACCCGTCCGCCCCAGTCCGGATCGGCCAAAAAAAACAGGGCGCACTGGCGCAGTTGGATGCGGGGCAGGGCGCCGGCCAGGTGGGCGACGATGTTGCCCACGAGGTGGTCCCGGTCCAGGTCGTTTAAGGCCTTGCGGAAAAACGCCCCGGGCTGGGCGAAGTCGTCGTTGGGATGGTCGTAGGCGAAGCGGCCGGCCTCGCCCTCGAGGGGAGCGTGCGGTTCCGACACCGTGGGCTCCGGGGCCGGACCGCCCAGGCTGTTGGGCCAGTAGTTGGGGCCGGCGCCGCCGCCGTCATCGGTACGCATGGCGCCGTCACGCTGATAGTTGCGGACCGGGGCGTTTTTCGGCGCATTGATCGGGAGCAGCTGGTAGTTGGCGCCCAGGCGATGCAGGTGGGTGTCATGGTAGGAGAAGAGCCGGCCCTGCAGCATCTTGTCCGGCGAGGCGGCGATGCCGGGCACGAAATTGCTCGGGTTGAAGGCCGACTGTTCCACTTCGGCAAAATAATTGACGGGATTTTTGTCGAGCACCAGTCTGCCGATGACGATGGGCGGCACGGCGGCGTGGGGCCAGACCTTGGTCACGTCGAAGCTGTCGTACGGAAAATCGCGGGCCTGCTCCGGGGTCATGATCTGCACTTCCAGCGTCCAGGACGGCGGGTTGCCCGCGGCGATGGCGGCATAGAGATCGCGGGTGGCATGATCGGGATCGGTGCCGGCCAGGGCGTCGGCCTGCTCGCGGGTCAGGTTCCTTATGCCCTGGTCGGTCTTGAAATGGTATTTCACCCAGAAATATTCGCCGGCGGCGTTGTACCATTTGTAGGTGTGGCTGCCGTAGCCGTTCATGTGGCGAAACCCGTCGGGCGTGCCCCGGTCGGAAAAAAGGATGCCCACCTGATGCAGGGATTCCGGGGTCAGCGACAGAAAATCCCAGAACATGGTGGCATCCTTGAGATTGGTCTGGGGCTGGCGTTTCTGGGTGTGGATGAAGTCCGGAAATTTCAGGGGGTCGCGGATGAAAAAGACCGGCGTGTTGTTGCCGACCAGGTCGTAGTTGCCCTCCTCGGTGTAGAACTTGAGGGCGAAGCCGCGCGGATCGCGGGCCGTATCGGCCGAACCGCGCTCGCCGCCCACGGTGGAGAAACGGGCGAACACCTCGGTGCGTTTGCCGACCTGGGCGAGGAACGCGGCCCGGGTGTAGCGGGTCACGTCGGCCGTGACTTCGAAAAAGCCGTGGGCTCCGGCCCCCTTGGCGTGCACTACCCGCTCCGGGATACGTTCCCGGTCGAAATGGGCGAGTTTTTCCAGAAGATGCACGTCCTGCATGAGGGCAGGTCCGTGCGGACCGGCGGTCGCCGTATGCAGATCGTTGCCGACCGGTGCGCCAAATCCCGTGGTAAGGGTTTCTTGCGTGGCCATGGTGCGTCTCCCTGGCCGGATGGCCTGTTGTCCCGCGAGGCGGAAGCAAAGGTTTTTGGAGAATCCCTTTCTAGAGGAAAAAGGATACGGCGGCAAGGAGCACGTCGGAAGACGCTTCAGGCCGAGGCCACGGCCCAACCGCCTGTCCCGGCGCTTTTGCCATGGATTCGAATCCGCACGACGCTGGGAAGACTCTGGGATTCCCAAGGACAACGCCCGTTGGCCGCCGGAGGTGTTCCCCCTCGGCGCCATCGAGTACGCGCATGGGGCGTTTGGCCGTTACCGGGCCAGCATGGCCCGCAGCAGATCGGCGCAGCGTTCGGCGCTGTGGCTGGCCCGATAGACGTATTCCACGAAGCGCATGAGCTGGTAGATCTGCCGAAACTCCAGTCCCGAGGCGTAGGCGGCGGCGATGAGCCGGCGCTTGGCCTTGAAGACCTTGAGATGCTGCTGGCGGATGTCGTGGATATGGCTTTTGACGTCGCTGCGGGCCCTGCGGCCGTGCAGGATCAGGTCGATGGCGGCCATCAGGGAAGGCCGCAGCATTTCCACGGTGCGGGCGGCCTCGTCCACGCAGGCCACCAGGGAGTCGGCCAACGGCGGGGACAGGGGGACGTCCCCCAGCCCGAGCCAGGTCACGGCCTCCTGAATGTTGTTTAAGATGTCGTCCTGGCGGCGGGTATAGTCGAGGAACAGGGTCTTATCCACCAGCATGAGCGAAGCGGCGGGCAGATGGTTGCGGATGTGCCGTTTGATCTTGTCCGCCTCGGCCTCCAGGATGTCGATCTCGTTGGCCAACACCTGGAAACCCCGGTCCTGATGCACCTTGATGGAGCGCTTGAGGGCTTCGTTTAAAAGGGTCATCCCCCGGGCAATAGGCTGGTAGTGGTCCAAAAGGGCGGGGAAATACAGCCGGCGGCGCGGGGCGAGAAAACGTAACGCAGACGCGAGCATGGTACGGCTCCTTGACGTCAGACCGGCCCGTTTTTCGGGCTACGTTCCAAGCTTGCGGCAAAGAAACCGATCCTGTCAATCGGATGGCCCGGAAGAAGTCCTGTCCCGCCTAGGTTCCGTCTCCGGCGGGGAGCGCGGCCTCGGACGCGCGGCATTCGCTTTCGTGCTCGTTGCGCAGGCATTCGATCAGGGTCCCGAGTTCTCCGGTGCGCTGGTTCAGTTCCGCCACGGCGGTGGCCGCCTGTCGCATGCCCGTGACGGTTTCCTCGGAAATGGCGCGGATGCTGGACAGGTTTTGGCTGATCCCCTGCCCTTGTTCGGCCAGGGTGTCGGCCAGGGAGGCCATGCTTTCGACGCGCTCCGAGGTGCGGCCGACGATTTCCACGATGGCGGCCAGGGCCTGGCCCGAATTTCCGGCCAGCCCGGTACACGCCTCGATGGCCGTGCCCGCTTCCTGGGTGGAGGCGATGTTGTGGGTGATGCCCTGCTGGATGGAGGTGACGGCCTGGGTCACCTCATTGGTGGCGTGCATGGTTTTTTCCGCCAGTTTCCGCACCTCGTCGGCCACCACGGCAAAGCCGCGGCCGGCTTCTCCGGCCCGGGCGGCCTCGATGGCGGCGTTTAAGGCCAGGAGATTGGTCTGGTCGGCGATGTCCGAAATGACGGTGGTAATGGCTCCGATTTCCCTGGCCTGGCCGCCGAGGTCCTCCATGCCCCGGCGCAGATCCCGGGCCAGGGTGTTGATGCGCGCGATGGAGGCGGCCACGTCCGACACCGCCGCATTGCCCTGTTTCGCCCTGTCCATGGCCTGGACGGCGTCGTCGGAGACCTCTTTGGCCTGCCCGGACATATCGCGGGCCTGCCTGTCCATGGCGGCCATGGCCTCGGCGGAGGCGGCCAGCTTTCCGGTCTGGAACTGGCCGCCCCGGGCGGCCTTGGTGACGAGGCCGGACAGTTCGCTGGCGGCCTCGGTCACGGATCGGGCCACGCTGTCGGCTTGCCGGCCGAGGGCAAGCAGGGTGTCGCGTTGCCGGGCCAGCTGTTCCTGCTGGTGTTTTTCCGTCGTCAGATCGAAATAGAAGCCGAAAAGGCCGAGCGGCGCGCCGTCGGCATCCGCGATGGGCGTGGCCGATANCCGGATGGTCCGGGACTTGCCCGCGCCATGGACGATCTCGGTCTCGCCGTGGAAAGACTGCCTGGTCCGGGCCGCCTTGGCGGTGCGGGTGTCCCTGNCGGGGTCGCCGTGGAAGAACAGACCCGGCGTCTGGCCGATAAAATCCTGGGGNTTGCCGCTTTTGCCGGTCAGTTCCAGGAGCAGTCGGTTGGTATGGGAAATCTTCCCGTCGGCATCCAGGATGATGAAGGCGGAGGTGTCGTCAATGGCCGCCAGGACCCCTTCGGTGAAGCTTAAGCGGGTCTTGATGCTGGCCAGCATCTTTTCCAGGGAGGTCTTGAGCCGGCCGAGGTCGCCGGCGATCGGTCCGGTGAAGGCGGCGTGGAAATTGCCGCCGGCCACGGCCTCGGCAAAGGCGATGCAGCGGGCCAGGGGCGCAAGCACCGTGTGCCGGATGGTCAGTAGGATGATTCCGCCCAGGACGACGGCCAGGACGAGGAAGGTCCCCTGAATCCACAGCAGGCTGGCCACCCGTCCCTCCGATGCCCGTTGGAGCATGGACACGGCCTTGTCCATGGTCATGTTGATGTTTTCGCTGGCCGCCAGGAGCCTGGCGGCGTCGTCGCTTCCGGCCTGCCCCTGGCCCCAGTTCCGGATCAGCGCTGCATACGTCCGCCAGAGTTCGGCCACTTGGCCGATTTGGGCGGCCACTTCCGGCGATGGGGCCGGGAGCAGGGCGCTCGGTCCGGCGGGATCAAGGCTCAAGGGCGCTCGACCGCCCGTCCGAAGCGCCTGGAGACTGGTCGCGAAGACGTCCATGGTCGTGTCGCGTTTTTGCAGCAGACGGGCGTCGTCGGTGCCGCTTCCGGGCGCGCCCAGGGCCAGCAGGGCCTCCTTGGCCATTTTCTGGGAGAGCATGCGCTGCCGTCCGGCCACGTTGATGACCAGCCCATCCAGGCGTTGGTCGCTGGAAACGAGCCAGGTAGCGGCGAACATGCCGGCAACGAGGGCAATCAGGGCCAGGGTTGGCGAAAGGACCTTGACTTGCAGCGTCATGACGTTCCTCCGGTCTGCGCGATGACCGTCTGTGGCAGGGAATCCTTCCAAGGGAAACGGACTTCTCTCCCCTTTAGCCCAGCCTGCGCGAAAAAGGAAAGGGTTCCGGAATGCATTCGCAACGGAAAAAGCGCCGCAACCCGGGCGGGGGAAGCGTCGGCGCGATGGAGGCGGGGCGTTTCCCGTGCTGTTCCGCTCCGTCGGCATCAATGTCTGGTGGCGGGTGCGGCCCTTTTTTTCATGCAACGCGAGGTGCCGTTGGCCGCATTGGCTGTTGCGATCGCCGGTTTCCTGGCATATCGGAAGAAGATCCTGAAAAAACAGTCAAGGAGCCGCGTATGGGTCGCCATCCCCGCCTCGTTCCCATGGGTCTCCGCCTCGTCTTCCTCCCGCTGGCCTTGCTGGCCGTGAACCTGCTTTGGGGCTGCGGCGACGCCGACAAGGACAAACCGGCGGACAAGGCGGCCGCTCCGGCCGTGACGGTGCAGGTCATCTCGCCGGTGGTGGCCGATGTGCCGGTGGAGTCCGAATACGTCGGCCGCACCGCCGCCAAGGAAAACGTGGACATCCGGGCCAGGGTGGAGGGGTACCTGAAGGAACGGCTTTTCACCGAGGGATCGTTGGTGCAAAAGGGCGCTCTGCTCTTTACCATCGAGCCGCGCCAGTACGAGGAAAATCTGAAAAAGGCCCGGGCCGAGCTGACCCGGCAGCAGGCGCTTCTCTCCAAGGCCCAGGTGGACCTGTCCCGGTTCGAGAAGCTCTATAAGCAGCAGGCCATCAGCCGCGACGAATACGACACCCGGGTGACCAACCAGCGGGAGCTCACCGCCAACGCCGACAGCGCCAAGGCCGCCGTGGAATCCGCCGAACGCGATCTCGGCTACACCAGGATCACCGCGCCCATCACCGGCCGCATCGGCAAGGCTCTGGTCAATGTGGGCAACCTCGTCGGCAAGGGCGACAACACGCTTCTGGCCGAAATTTCCTCCACCGACCCCATCTATGTGGATTTTTCCATCAGTGAGCGGGACTATCTGATCATGGTCAAGGCGCTCCGGTCTGCCGGCGCGCCGGATCGCGATTTCCCGCTGACGCTTCTTTTGGCCGACGATTCGGTCTATCCCCTGACCGGTGAGGCCGACATGGCCGAACGGGCCGTGGATGCCAAGACCGGAACGCTCGGGGTGCGCGGGGTGTTCCCCAATCCCGACGGGCTCCTCAAGCCCGGCCAGTTCGCCAAGGTCCGGGTCCTGCTGGAAAACCGCAAGGGGGCGCTGCTTGTCCCCCAGCGGGCCGTGATCGATGTCCAGGGCAGCAAGTCCGTCTATGTGGTGGACGCCAAGGGCGTCATCGAGTCCCAGCCCGTGAAGATCGGCGGAACGCGCGGGAGTTCCGCCATCATCGATTCGGGCCTGGCCCCGACCGATTCGGTGGTGGTCGAAGGCATTGCCAAGGTTCGGCCGGGCCTGGCCGTCAAGGCGGTGCCGGCCCCGGCACCCGAGCCCGCGCCAAAGGCCGCCCCTTCCTCGCCGGCCAAGCCATAGGGGGCGGCCATGGTCAATTTCTTCATCGATCGCCCGGTGTTTGCTGCGGTGGTGTCCATCATCATCACCCTGGTCGGCGCCATCGCCATCCTGACCCTGCCCGTGGCCCAGTACCCCCAGATCGTGCCGCCGACGGTCCAGGTGGCGGCCACCTACGACGGCGCCAGCGCCCAGGTGGTGGAGGAATCGGTGGCCACGCCCATCGAGCAGGAGGTCAACGGCGCCCAGGACATGCTCTACATGAGCTCGGTCAGCTCCAACGACGGGCGCATGGTCTTAAACGTCACCTTCGACATCGCCCGGGACCTCGACCTGGCCACGGTGGACGTGCAAAACCGGGTGGCCCTGGCCAATTCCCGCCTGCCGTCGGACGTCACCCGGCGGGGCATCTCGGTGAAAAAGCAGTCCCCGGATATGCTGCTGGTCATCAACTTGAATTCTCCCGACGCCAGCCGCGATACACTTTTTTTAAATAATTACGCTAAAATAAATCTCACAGACGCGTCGGGTCCCGGGCGTCGGCAACGTGGCCGTGTTCGGCGAGCGCGACTACGGCATGCGGATCTGGCTCGATCCGGACAAGCTGGCCAGACTGGGGCTCACCGCCTCGGACGTGGCCGAGGCCGTGCGCCGGCAAAACGTCCAGGCTCCGGCCGGTCAGATCGGCATGCCGCCGGCTCCGCCGGGCCAGGAGTTCCAGCTCACCGTCCAGGTCAAGGGCCGGCTGGTCGATCCCGAGGAGTTCGCCGACAGCATCGTGCGCACGGGCAAGGGGGCCGAGATCGTGCGCATCCGCGACGTGGGCCGAGTCGAACTCGGCAGCCAGAGCTACGGGGCCTTTACCCGCTTAAACGGCAAACCCACCTGCACCATCCAGGTCTTCCAGCTGCCCGGGGCCAATGCCCTGGACGTGGTCAAGCAGATTCGGGCGCTGATGGCCGAGCAGGCCCGCTCCTTTCCCGCCGGCGTGACGTATTCCATTCCCTACGACACGACCAAGTTCGTCACGGCCTCCATCCACGAGGTCGTGAAGACCCTGTTCGAGGCCGTGGCCCTCGTCCTTATCGTGGTCTTCATCTTCCTGCAAAACGGCCGGGCCACGCTCATCCCCATGCTGACCGTGCCGGTGTCGCTGATCGGCACCTTCGCCTTCATGCGGCTTTTTGGCTTCTCCATCAACACCCTGACGCTTTTCGGCCTGGTTTTGGCCATCGGCATCGTGGTGGATGACGCCATCGTGGTGGTGGAGGCGGTGCAACACAAGATCGACCACGGCGGCCTGCCGCCCCGGGAGGCGACGCGGGCGGCCATGGCCGAAGTGGCCGGGCCGGTGGTGGCCATTTCCCTGGTCCTGGTCTCGGTGTTCGTGCCGGTGGCCTTCATGGGCGGCGTGACGGGGCGGCTCTACCAGCAATTCGCCTTGACCCTGGCCGTGTCGGTGGCCCTGTCGGCCATCTGCGCCCTCACGTTGTCCCCGGCCCTGTGCGCCCTGATCCTGCGGCCGGCCCATCTGCCCAGGGGACCGCTCGGAGCCTTTTTCCGGGGATTCAACCGGCTCTTCGCATGGACGACCAACGGCTATGCCGCCGGCGTGCGCGTGGCCATCCGCTTTTTCCTGGTCACCCTGATCTGCCTGGCTGCCGTGATCGGCGGGACCTCCTGGCTGCTCAAAACCCTGCCCACCGGCTTCGTCCCCGACGAGGACCAGGGCTATTACATCGTCAATGCGCTTTTGCCCGAAGGGGCGTCGCTTGAACGCAACGACGCCGTCATCGGCCGCATCGAGCGGCAGCTGGCCGCCGATCCGGCCGTGGCCGACGTGCTCTCCCTTGGCGGCTACAACCTGATGACCGGCACCTACAGCTCCTATTCCAGCGCCCTGTTCGTCATCCTCAAGCCCTGGGAGGCGCGGCGAGCGCCTTCTCTGTCCCTGGACGCCGCCATGGACCGGGCCAGAGACGTCTTCGCCGACGTCCAGGAAGCCACGGTCATGGCCTTTAATCCTTCCCCCATCCCCGGCTTGGGCACCACCGGCGGCTTCCAGTTCGAATTGCAGGACCGGTCCGGCGGCGACGTGGCCGCCTTGGCGCGGACGGCCGATGCCTTCATGGCCGAGGCCCGGGGGCTGCCGTCCGTGGAAAATCTCTTTACGGATTTCAGCGTCGATGTGCCCCAGCTTTTCTACAATCTCAACCGGGACAAGGTGCAGACGCTCGGCATTCCGCCAAGCGACGTGTTCGAGGCGCTTCAGACCTATCTCGGCGGACTTTACGTCAACGACTTCAACAAGTTCGGCCGCACCTACCGGGTCATGCTCCAGGCCGAACCCAGGTTTCGCCATTCCCCGGACGACATCGAACGTTTCTTTGTCCGGAGCGCCTCGGGCTCCATGGTGCCCTTGAGCACCCTCGGCCGGACGTCCGAGATTCGGGGACCGGAATACATCCGCCGTTATAATCTCTACCGGACCGTCGAGATGTCCGGCGGCACGCCCGCCGGTTTTTCCTCGGGCCAGTCCCTGGCCGCCATGGCCGCCCTGGCCAACCGGAGCCTGCCCCAGGGGTACGGCTTCGCCTGGACCGGCATCGCCTTCCAGGAGATCACGTCCGGAAGTCAGTCCGTCTTTATCTTCGCCCTGGCCCTGGTCATGGTCTTTCTGGTCCTGGCCGCCCAGTACGAATCCTGGACCGTGCCGTTCGCCGTGCTCCTGGCCGTGCCCCTGGCCGTGTTCGGCGCCCTGGCCGGCCAACTGCTCCGGGGACTCGACAACAACGTCTACGCCCAGATCGGCCTGGTCATGCTGATCGGGCTGGCCGCTAAAAACGCCATCCTGATCGTCGAATTCGCCAAGGGCCGCCACGAAGCGGGCGAGTCTCCGGCCGAGGCCGCCGTGGCCGCCTCGATCCTGCGTTTCCGGCCGATCCTCATGACCTCGTTCGCCTTCATCCTCGGCGTCGTGCCCATGCTGGTGGCCTCCGGGGCCGGCGCGGCCAGCCGTCACGCCTTGGGCACCGCCGTCTTCGGCGGCATGCTGGTCGCGACCATCCTCGGCGTCTACTTCGTGCCGGCGCTCTATTGCTGGATTCAGCGCGGCGTGGAACGCCTGCGTAAGAAGTAAGAGAAGATGCCTCCGGCGGCCGGGGGCATGATGCCCCCGGACCCCTCGATGCACGGCCGTTTTGACGGCAAGCGTCTTCGCTTGCCGTCAAAACGGCCGTGAGGGGGGCAAAACGTCCTTTGCCATTTAATACCCCAAGGACAGGGGGTCTGGGGGGAATGATTCCCCCCGGCAGGTCCAGGGCAGCGCCCTGGCCGCCGGAGGCATCTCTTAGATATCCATGGTCAGGCGTGTGCGACGGCGGCGGGTGATTTCCATTTCCGTGGCCAGGACGAGTTTTTCCTGCTGGGCCTCGAAGATTTCCTTGGCGAAGGTGATGCCGGCCCGGCAGTCTTCGGCGGCCATGAGGTCCCGGACGAGTTTTTCCGCGGCGGCCTTGCGTTCGGTCAGGCTGGCCAGTTTGGCCGTGAGTTCCTCGATCTGGCGCTTGTGGTCGTCGGTCATGGTTCCTCCACCACCAGGGTTTTGATGTTGACGAATTCCAGGAGTCCCCAGCGGGACAGTTCCCGGCCGTAGCCCGAGCGTTTGACGCCGCCGAAGGGCAGACGGAAATCCGAGCGGAGCACGGCGTTGAC
>JGI2065J20421_1000935_pt1 | contig 25545 bp, 30 predicted proteins | sample Biomet5_FD_20421 | JGI IMG/M metagenome (IMG submission 20421)
TAACTATCTGCATGTCCGATATCCCAATTGTAACCACATTACTCATAGTGCAATACCCAATTTCCCCATTAATCTATTCAAAGAATCAATCGTTGGTACCAACAGCATATTTGCGCTGACATCCTTATTACCGCTTAAAAAATCATCTTCAATAAATATAATTTTATCCGATACAGAACCCATCTCAATTGCTGGCACGCTCAAAATGGCGCCCACCATGTCCACAGTAATTGCCGGAACTGAAGCTTTAATCAGCATCTGTGACAAAACACTAATAGAGCCTGTGTAAGCAGCTATCATAATATTGCCGAGTTCTGATATGGCGGAAAGTTCCATATCTGAAAGCTTGTCGCAGCTTACCTCTTCTTCACCAAGTAACGATCCAAGTACGGACTTAGCAAAATCCTGCTCGATGATAAACATCATGATTCCCTCAATATCGCCGCCAAGTTTTGCTAAAATGCCGATAACCACGTTTTCCGGGCCGCCTAACGCACTTGCCGCATCATTAATATCTAAAATTCGAACGGTCGGCGTAGTCATATCCACTGGCGTATTCAACATTTGTGACAGCGAAGTGGCTGCGTTGCCGGCACCAATATTTCCAATTTCCTTCAGAACATCAATATGCATTTCATTAAGTTGTTCTAAATTTTGAATCGACATTATGAACTCCATTCCGCCGCATTTCGGTTATTTACAAAATCGGCTTCCATTCATGCGGTTTTATTTGGAGAGCCTTTTATTTATCCATACCATCTAAAACAATATCACATTATATCAGAAGGTAAAACGGGTGCAAGGACAATTTTTTCAGAGGTAGCATAGAATTTGGTGTTGCTGTTATCATCGTTCAAATTAACTGTATGCGGTCCAATTGTCATTTTTGTGCCTGCATAAACAATGTTTGTTCCGATAATTTTATAATCAGTGAGATTGTTTTTTACCTCAGAAGCTTTTTTCAGCCTTGCTTTTATAACTTCCACTGCCTCTGTCAGCTGACTCTTTTTTAAAGTCGCAGCTTTCATAAGCAGGCCCTGTTTTTGTGCATCATTTTGACCGTGAAACAATACTTGCTTGGACAGAATTAAAAATTGTTCCTGAAAATCATTTAGTGCTGTTTGTGCTTTCAAAAGCTCATTTTCCAACTCGGCCGTACCCTCTTCTTTGTCGGCCACCAACATGTCAGTAAGTTCCTTGGAACTGATTGATACAGATGTGACTGTACGGGAGGAAGATCCGATCGTCTTGGCAAAGATTTTTTGTGCGGCTTGATAGCTACCGCCGATCATCAATGCCTTATGGCCTTTTAGAACGATGGAACCTCCTACTGTTACTTTACAGTTCATAAGGACATCTGCNTAAATATCATTGTCNGAAAANATGATTGCATTTTCAAAATACTTTCCGANNACATTCCCACCGGCACGCAGAATACCTTTTCCCATTCCATTCATTCCATTGGAAATGGAAATCGTTCCNTTTGCTTCTATTGTAGCCCCCTCAGCCATGCCGCGAATCGAGATATCTTTTCCCGCTTTAACGAAAAANCCTTCTACAACGTCACCCTGTACGATTACAGAGCCTACCGCATTAATATTTCCNGATGCACTATCCACATCGCCNCGAACAATAAAAACATCACTCACATTTACTGTGGATTTCGTAAATTCAATACANCCATCCACATTGGCGAGCAAACTAAGTCCGTCCTCAGAAATAACCGTGTTGGTTCCGCTTGGAAACGTAGGGCGCCTTCCCTCAACAAAAGGAACAATCTGATTGTAAATATTCATTCCGTCTTTTCCGGGCTTTGGAGGAGTCATTTGACAAAGCACGCCGCCTTTGGAAATATTTTTTACAAGCCCTAAATCGCGAAAATCAACCGTTCCGTCCTCGCGTTCCTTGGGTTTCAACCCGGCGTCATGATCGAATTTGTATTCTATAAAGCCATCAGTTCCATCCACAGGAGGATCTCCTTTGGCACAAATTAATTCGGAATAAAACTTTTTGTTTTGGCAAAAGGAGCGTATTGCATCTTCACAAACACCATATGTAATTTCGTTCTGTGTTAAATATTCAATGATATCATCAAATAAAACAATCTGGTCTGGATAAGCCGGTGTAACCCTAAGATAAGCCGCCATATTGTCAGTGGATATCTGAAGTTGAAATTGGGGTTTTAGCTCCTCTTGAGCCGGATCTGCTTGCTCTGAAGCAGCAGCATTTAAATCGGTCGCACCGTCAATAGCATCAATACTCATTTTAATTTTTCTCTCCCCTCAAAAAAATTGCTTGATCATCTCACCTTAAACCGTTTACCGTCTGCATGATTTCATCGGAAACCTGTACTATTTTAGAGTTTAATTGAAATGCCCTTTGCAGTTCGATAACAGAAACCATTTGATCCGCAAGGTCAACAGCAGAATTCTCCAAAGAGCCTTTTTTCATTTCCGCATTGGTTAAAGCGGTTGCCGCACCGGAATTGTTACTGGGCGTAAAATAGCTGCTGCCTTCACGCACAAGCCCATCTGTATTTTGAAATGAGAAAACGCCGATAGCCGGGCTGTCATCTTCACTGTTCAGGGTGATTTTTTGACCCTTGGCATCCAGCACATAGCCTTTATCCGCAGAAGTCAAATAGTTTATACCATTCTCCAATGATATGTGAAAATTACCGTCACGGGTGTATTTTACTTTACCATCCGTCTGTACGGCAAAAAATTCATTGTTAGCTGTAAGGGCATAATCCAGCGGTCTGTCCGTCTGTTTTAAACCGCCCGGTTGAAAGACAGTATCCGTTTTTTTCAGTTTAACACCATGACCGCTTTTTAGCTTTGTATTGGCACCCTGTGCAGCATCAATGTTGGTGTACATCAAATCAGCAAAAGATGCCTCCGAGGTTTTGTAACCGGTTGTTGATACGTTTGCTATATTGTTGGCTGTAACGTCAAATCCCTTTTGCAAATTGATCGTACCGGTAGCTGCAGTATAAAAAGAACTAATCATCATAACACCTTTTTCTATATGAATTTATATTTTTGCAATATCGGTTACTGCCTTAGCCATAATTTGATCATACATTTTAATCGCCTGAGAGCAGGACTGTAAATTACGCTGCACTGAAAGAGCATTAGTCATTTCTTCGGCCGCATCCACGTTTGAGCCTTCAATTGTTTTCCACATTAGGCTTGGTTCCTGCATGAGTGTGGGCGCCCCACCTGTCGAAGTAAACATTCCTTCTCCTGCTGTTTGCAGATTATTGTAATCCGTAAAATTATAAATAGCGATTTTATCAACTGTCTGCCCGTTAACGGACAGATTTCCCTGTGCGTCGGCAGTAAACTGGTCAGTACCGATGTGGATCGGGCCGTTTTGTCCCATAACGCGCCCCACGCCATCCAAAGCAAGATATCCTCCCTGATCGACGTTAAAACTTCCATTTCGCGTATAGACTGTTCCGTTTGTCCCCTGAACAGCGAAAAAGCCTTCCCCTTTTATTGCAAAGTCCAGCGTGCGCTGCGTATCTTTGAGCGTCCCCTGTGAATGAATCGTATCCATTTTATCTGCAACGGTAGCCAAGTTCATACTGCCAATCGGTGTATTTTGTGTATCAACACGGTTAATCACCATTTTGCCAAATGTGGTCGCGGATACTTCTTTCTTTTTATAACCCGGAGTCGCAATATTCGCCAGATTATTACTAATCCCGGTCAAAATTCTGCTCTGTGTCAGCATACCTGAACCGAGTGTGTAAAAGCCTCTTTCCATGATTTCTACTCCCCCATCAATTATAATATTCCGTTAGATATTTTTTCAATTTTCTGAGCGCGCAGGAATGGATTTGCGATACCCTGGAATCGCTGATCCCCATCACACTGGAAATTTCTTTAATTTTGAGCTGTTCTTTATAATATAATGAAATCACAATTTGCTCTTTATCATTCAAAAGCTCAATATCCTTTGCAAGGATTGTTTGCAATTCCTTTTCAGCTACCACCTGTTCCGGACCGTGAATGGAATCACTGCCAAAACCGATCTGAATATTTTCGACTCCCTTTTCATAAATCATTTCTTCAAAGGAAAGCATATTCAGCGCACAGGTTTCAGCCTGCATTTTTTCGTACTCAGTCAAACTAACTTCTAAAAATTCAGCAAGCTCTTTGTCAGAGGGGGTTCGGCCCAATTGATGGCTAAGAGTGTTTTCCGCCTCATTGATATTTTTTGCGATACGCTTTAATCTTCTGGGAAAACAATCTTGTTTGCGGATATAGTCAATCATGGCACCGCGTACTTTAATGGACGCATAAGTTTCAAATTTAGCTTTTTTTTCAATGTCAAACTTTTCAACTGCATCTAAAAGAGCAATCAAACCCTCGTTGATGATATCATCCATGTAATTAAAATACTGGTAACGGCCAACCGTTTTCAATGCGATGCATTTTACAATATAACTATACTGCACGACAAGCTCATTGCGAACTTCCGGATCTTTTGACTGTTGGTACAACAGCCATAAATCTGCTGTTGGTATCTGATCAATCTCCGTATTCTTCATCTCAGCCTTCCTCCCTTCCAACACAAAATTTATTGGAATTCTATACAATATAATTGAAACTATTATTCTAATGTAACATTGGCAACCGCCTGAATCTGCACACTGGAATGCAGCTCATTGAATGACAAGACCACCGCATTGGGATAAAACTGCTCCAACATTTTGCTGAAATAAATTCTCACCAAAGGAGATGTTAAAATAATCGGAACATTGATAGCGTCTTTCACCTTCGTAATACACTCCAGCAATTTAGAGACAATCTTTTGCGTTGTTTGTGGATCCATGGAAAGAAAAGTCCCCTGATCATTTTTACTGATCGAGTTAACAATTACTCTTTCTACTTCGCTGTCAAGCGTAATGACTCTGATTTGGCCGCCGTCGGACCATTTCCTGGTAATTGTGCGCTTTAGCGACTGACGCACGTACTCGGTCAGAATCTCCGTGTCGTGGACAGAAGAGGCATAATCTGAAACAGTTTGAAGAATCGTCACCATATCCCGAATAGGGACGCCTTCTTTCAATAAATTGCACAGTACTTTTTGCAATGCACTCAAAGAAACCAAATTTGGAATAACATCATCAACAATTGAAGCATCTGTCTTTTTAACAGTTTCAAGCAACTGGCTTAAATCCTGCCTTGTAAACAGTTCATGCGCGTATTTCTTAACGGTTTCAGACAAGTGCGTAACAACAACAGAGAGAGGGTCAATAACTGTATAACCATAAATTTCAGCCATTTCTTTTTTATCCTTTGTAATCCATTTACTCGGGATTCCATATGCCGGCTCAATGGTCTCAATACCGTCAATACCGCCGGTCAGGTTTCCAGGATCAAGAGCCAGATAATAATCGATCAAAATCTCCCCCCTGCTGACTTCCTCACCTTTAATTTTGATAACATATTGATTTGGATTCAGCATACCGTTGTCTCGCAATCGCACAGCGGGAATAACCATCCCCATTTCCATGGCAAACTGCTTTCGAAATGTAATCAGCCTCTCGATAAAACTGCTGCCGCTGTTCTCATCAACGAGGGGAATTAAGCTGTAACCGAACTCCATTTCGATTGCGTCAATCTGCAGAAGCTCATAAATGTTATCAATATTTTTAAAGTATGTGGACTCATCCTGAACCGCGGCAGACTGCTCTGATTCAAGCGCCGCTTCCGGTGCGGCAGCGGCAAGTTCTTGTTTTTTCTTCACAGTGAATCCGGCAATCAAAAGTGCAGCCGCCAATATAATAAGCTGTATGATAGGCATACCGGGAATAAAACACAGCCCGATGAGTGTAATTCCGGTAAGTATCAAAACAGTCGGCTGCGAAAGAAATTGCTTTGAAACATCTGAACTCAAGCTTGAGTCGGACGCAGCACGAGTCACAATCATGCCGGTTGCAGTCGAAATGAGCAGTGCGGGAATCTGGGCTACCAAACCGTCACCAACTGTGGCAATCGAATAGATATTTAAAACATCTGAGAAGGAACCCCCGCCTTGAACCATACCAATAATAAGACCTGCAACAAAATTTATGAACGTGATAACGATGGACATAATCGCATCGCCCTTGACGAACTTCGTGGCACCATCCATAGAACCATAAAATTCAGCTTCACGCTGAATGTCATTTCTGCGGTTGCGCGCCTGTTCCTCAGAGATAAGCCCGGAATTCAAATCGGCATCAATTGCCATTTGCTTACCGGGCATCGCGTCCAATTTGAATCTGGCGGATACTTCGGAAACTCTCTCCGCACCCTTTGTAATAACCAAAAATTGCACCAAAACAATAATAATAAATACGATGAACCCTACAACTACGTTGCCTTTTAGAACGAAGCTGCCAAAAGTATGAATTACCTGCCCTGCTTGTCCAGATTCGGTAAGAATCAAACGTGTAGAAGAAATGTTAAGGGCCAGCCGAAACAGGGTCGTAATCAAAAGCAGTGAGGGAAAAATAGAGAATTGCAGCGCATCCTTGACATACATGGTCATCAACAAAATCGTAATTGACAGCGTAATGTTGATGATAAGCATCATATCCAATAAAAACGGAGGTAGTGGGATAATGATAAAGCCGATAATTAGAATTACGAAAATAGATACAATGTTATTTAGGAATTTCAATCTCACTTATTCTCCTTTTTTGTAGAATATACCCATGCCATGATTTCGGCAAGAATTAAGTAGTATTCCTGCGGAATCTCTCTATTGATTTCAACTGTACTGTATAGAGCCCTTGCAAGTGGTCTGTTTTCTGTCATTGGAATATGGTGCTGTTCAGCTATCTCTATAATTTTAAGCGCTGTATAATCCTGTCCCTTTGCGACTACGATAGGAGCGCTGTTTTTTTCAATATCATATTTGAGCGCGACCGCAAAATGCGTTGGATTTCTGATAATAACATCCGCAGTAGGCACCTGCTGCATCATTCTCTGCGTTGCCATTTTTCGCTGACGGTCACGTATCTGGCCTTTAATTTGTGGATCTCCTTCGAGTTGCTTGTACTCTTCCTTAATTTCCTGTTTGGACATTTTAATGTTTCTCTCGTATTCCCACCACTGATACAAATAGTCAAAAGCCGCAATCAAGATAAATGCGAGAGAAAGCTGAATGACGATATCCATGATAGAATTTAAGATAAAACTCACTGCACCAAAAATATCTTCAAACATTAATTTTGTGAAACTCTTTGAAATGTTGAGAAACGCGGAATAAAGAATATATCCAATCACAGAAATTTTAAGCATTGCTTTAATCAGCTCAGTAATGGAACGAAGCGAAATCATTTTTTTAATTCCCTGAAGCGGGCTTAACCTTGAAAATTTTATTTTAAGATTTTCTTTTGAGATTTTAAATCTGGTTTGCATTCCGGTTGCGATAATACCAACAGCTATCGATACCAGCATCACTGGTCCTGCCAAAAGAAGGACTGCAATAAGAACATCTTTTGCCACACTCATCGCAAAGGCAGTTGATAAGGTGTTCACTGTTTTCATATAGCCGATGTACTTGATGATCACCCCGGACATATGCTGGTAAAGAAACGGAAAAATAATTTTCAATGTGTAAAAAAGTGCCAATATGGAAAGCGCGCTGATTACGTCGCTGCTTTGAAATATGTTACCTTTTTTTTGTTCGTCTTCTCTTTTTTTAGGGGTAGCTTTTTCGGTCTTGCTGCTGTCTGCCATATCATCCCCCCTAAAATCAGATTTGGCGTAAAAGAAAGACTATGCAAGCATTTGAAAAATGTGATCGATATTGTCGAACATCAGCGTAATCAATTTTTCAAGAAAAGTAGCAAGCGGCGATACCATAATAAGAATCATAATAAAACCAATAATGACCTTAAGCTGAATGTTCAATGAAAAAACATCAATTTGCGGAACGGCCCGCATAATTAAGCCCACCGCGATTTCCGTAATAAACTCGGCCGCCAGAACAGGGAGCGACATTTTAACCGCATAAATTAAGATAAGAGAAAACATGCTCACAAGCTCTTGAAACATAGCCGGTTCAAAGTGGAGAGTGCCGTACGGAACCAATACACAAAGTTTTGTAAAAATCTGTATCAGCGTTAAATGTCCATTCACGGCAAAGAAAATCAATATAAACATCGCATTAATAAACGATGCCGAAAGTGCCATAGAAACATTGCTTTGAGGATCATAAATTTTTGACATTGATATACCGATTTGCATATCAATGCTCTCCCCCGCAATTGGCATAATGGATAAAAACAGCTGAATCACATATCCAACCATGTACCCAATCAGTAACTCCTTCATCATAGAAACAAACAAGATGATAAAAGAAGAAATTTCAATGGTCTGAGTCGGAACCAACCTGTAAGAAAAGATGGAAAGCATCAGCGTAAGCCCAACTTTAAGGATCACCGGAATATTTTTCCTGCCGAGGATGGGGTTAAACATGATACACCCGGACATTCTCATGAAAACTAAAAGCAGAAGAGTAAAATCATAGTCCATTTCCATATTTCACTTATGACCACACCTTTCCGCCGTCTTAGAAAAATCCAAGGAACCCGCTAATTAAATTTTATTATCAGCCCAAATATGTAGAGCGTAAAATCATTCATGGTTTCAATCATCCACGGACCTAAAATTAATAAAACCAACCCAATCGCAATCAGCTTAGGTACAAAGGTAAGTGTTTGTTCATGAATTTGCGTAGCTGCCTGAAAAATAGACACTACCAGTCCTAATAGAACGCTGATAATCAAGATGGGCGCCGATACTTTTAGCGCTGCAATCATTGCAGCATGGAAAAGTTCACTAATATCAGATGTCGTCATAGGTTGACCTTTCTCCATTTTTTAAGAATAGGCAACTTGAAAATTACATGTTAAAACTAACGGCCAACGTCTTAAACAAAAGCCCCCATCCATCTACCAGGATAAATAGCAAAAGCTTAAACGGCAATGAAATCATCGCTGGAGGAAGCATAATCATACCCATTGACATCAGTGTGCTGGCTACAACAATATCGATAATTAGAAATGGTATGAAAATCAAGAATCCGATCATAAAAGCTCTTTTTAACTCGCTGGTCATAAATGCAGGGATAACCACAGTAATCGACAGTTCATCGACAGACTTTACAGGTTTTGCTTTTGACAAATTAATGAATAGATTTAAATCGTCTTTCTTCGTTTGCTTAAGCATAAATTTTTTCATAGGTACAGCTGCTTTTTTAAGGAATTGTTCCTGTGTGATTTTCTGTTCTTTATACGGCTGGTACGCTTCCGTATTAATCTGAGTAATAACAGGAGACATGATGAACAGGGACAAAAATAAAGCAATACCAATCAGCACCTGATTAGGCGGGGTCTGCTGCAGCCCCAGTGCATTTTTCAAAAATGACAGAACGATAATAATTCTGGTAAAGCAGGTTGTCATGATGAGAATAGACGGTGCAAGCGCCAGCACAGTGAGCATTTCAATAATCTCAAGCGTGTCTACTCCCTTGCCGTTAACATCGACATTCACCGACGCCGCTGAAGCGCCTAACGGCAGCAAAAACACAAAGACTAAAGAGATTACAATGACAACCAAAATCTTTTTACTGACTTTTCTTTTCTTCTTCATCTTTGGCATCGTCAGTTTTATCGGCGTTTCGGTTATTCTTGTCACTCATCTTCACATCCCATCTGCTTTTTATTGTTGAATTTAAGGCATCAAGAAAACTATCTTTCAGAGCGGATTTAGGAAGATTCAACTCTGACCCATCCAGTTCCTTCAAAATCTCAATATTGTTGTTTGCAAATCCAATCAGATAATATTTACCGCAAACCTGAATGATAACGAGCCCTTTATCCTGTGCCAAAGCCACCCGTTCCACTACCTTGATATTGTTGAATTTTGAAACGTTGTTCACCCTGTTTGCCATAAATTTACTAAACAGGTAGCAAAGATACAACACCAGAGCAATGGCAAACAATGAGAAAACCAACGTCAAAATATCTGAAGAAGCACTGAGCGGCAAAATATCTAACGCAAAATTCAATATGGTTCCTCCCTCTCTGAATGCTGTGAGTATTAAGCCTCTAAAATGCTATGAACGGTTTTCATAATACGGTCCGGTTTAAACGGTTTTACAATGAAGTCCTTTGCGCCCAATTTCAGCGCTTCAACAACCATCGCTTCCTGTCCCATTGCTGAACACATAACGACTTTAACAGTGCTGTCCATCTCTTTTAAATTTTTCAGTGCCTCTAAGCCATCCATAATCGGCATCGTGATATCCATCAGGATGAGGTCCGGTTTTTCTGAGCTGTAAAGACTGACTGCGCGTTCCCCATTTTCTGCTTCTACAATTTCCGTATATCCATTCTGCTGCAGTGTGTTTTTAATCATCATTCTCATAAAAGCTGCGTCATCGACCAACATAATTTTTTTACTCATTATTATTGTTTCCTCCTAATAGGCACCGCTTAAGGTGCTTTTCTTCTAAATCAGTTTCATAATCTCGCTGCTTAGTACTTCTGTGATTCTTACTCCGTAAAAATCATCCACGACAACAACNTCGCCTCTTGCGATTCGCTTACCATTTACATAAACATCTATCTGTGAACCGGCTTGCTTGTCCAACTCAACAATTGTACCCGATGTAAAGTCCAGAATATCTTTAATTGGTTTTGTTGTGCGGCCGATTTCAACCGAAATTTGCAGTGGAACCGACATGATCATGTTTAAGTTGTTATTTTGATCATCTGTAAGCACCACTTCATCCTCATCAAAACTCTGATAGGATGCTCGTTCCACATTGTAATTCTTTTGAGGCTCAGGCCTCACTGCATAATCATTCGCTGGTCTTGCAGCAGGCTCCTGCTTTCTGACCGGCTGAGGAGGGGCTACCGGGGCAGGCTTTTGTATAACAGGTTGTTGTTCTATTTTCTGAGGCTGAGGCGCCTCTTGCTCCGGTGTGTCAAAGCTAAAAGTTGAAATTAATTCTTTGGCAAGATCTACTGTCATCAGACTGATAAACTCACTGTTAACCAAATCGCCGATCATTAAATTAAATTTTACGGCTACCACTGTTTGATCCGGTTGGTAATACTTACTCTTAAATTGTTCTTCATTCTCAATTTGAAAAGAGTTTGGCGGCGAAATATTAATTGCCCTGTTTAGGAATTGGGAAAGCGCAGTAGCGGAAGCCCCCATCATCAGGTTCATAACTTCACAAATTGCGCCAATACTCATTTCATCCATTACAAATGGTTGTTCTTCGGTATAGTCGGTATGAAGCAGCAACCCCACGATAACCTGTACATCTGTTTCTTTTAAAACTAAAATATTCTTTCCGTTCAAACCGCTTACGTAATTAATTTCTACCGCAATGGCAGGCTCCATCGATTCAAACTTAACCTCCGTTGAACGCAATATTTCAACTTGCGGCGTAGTGATGTTCACCCTTTGTTCCAATAATTCAGAAACGGAGGTTGCGGATGAACCCAAACTGATATTTAATATTTCTCCTATGGCATCAATGTCCATAGCAGAAAAAAGTTCCTCACTATTCGGCTCCATAGAAATCACCTTTCATCATTTATTGAAGAGTTTTGTCGATCTTTACTGCATACTTTTTCTTTTTTGTTCCAATCACGCCTGTAAACCAAGGTGAATCCTCCACTTCTAAAGTTACTGTATTTTTCTCAACAGGAGTGTCAAGCGGGATAATGTCCCCTGCCTGCAAACAGAGCAACTCCTTTAAGCTGATTTCTGTTTTTCCCAAAATCGCAGCAACCTTTAGTGGTGAGCTTTTAATGCTGTGCATAATACCAACTTTACGCTGTTGCTCAACCTCTGGATCTTCCTTTTGAGGCAGTTTAACATATCTCGAATTAAAAACACGAAATATTTCTTTCAGTGCGGAGGCAGGAAGACAGACATTCATATTACCTTTTAAATTCTCGAGAGTAATTTCAATTGCTACAATTGCGACCGCTTCATCCGGCTGGATCATTTGAATCAATCTGGAATTAGTTTCAATCATATCGATTGTATGATTGATTTCCATGTAATTGCTCCATGCATTGTTTAGAAGAGGCGAAATTTGTTTAAACAGGTATTCCAATACCGATATTTCAATATCGGTATAATCTCTGTCAAGATCATAGCCACGCCCGTTTCCGCCTAACAGGCGGTCCATCATGGCGAAAGAAACCGGTCGGGACAATTCAATCAATATTTGCTTGTCGTCGATTTTGTTTTTTTCATTATGCATTCCAATAATTCCGACTAACACAGAATCACTTAAAGCATTGTTGAATTCACGGTATTCCTCCTCTTCGACTTGAAGAATTTGCATTTCACAGGAACTGCGAAGCATCCCTGCCAACTGAAGACTAAACATCCTTGCAAAACCGTCAAAAACAGTATCCAATAACTTGAGTTGCTCCCTTGTAAACTTTTTGGGAGACATAAAGTCATATTCTTTTACTTTTGATGATGTAGATTGTTCTTCGATCTCGTTAAAGTCAACATGGCCGCTTTGCAAATTTCCCAAAAGCTCATCTATTTGCTTCTGCGATAATACTTCTGCCATAAAACCTCCATTTCCACGCACATCTAACAGATTAAAATACAAATATATTTCAAAAGCGTTCTCATCTTGTGCGAAAAGTCAAACGCTGTATGGAAACCAAAATGAAATCTCATGCCCGAGCATGATTATTTGCTGCTCGTGCCGCTTGATGATTTAATATCCTTGTAAATATCATCCAAAACGGAACTTACCTTGCCGGATTTTGAAATGTAAACTTCTACTCTTCTGTTTTTTGCCCTGTTCACCTCTGTGTTATTGTGCGGTACAATGGGTCTGTACTCTCCGTATCCTTCGGAAACCATTTTTCCGGGGTCGATAATATTTTTAATTTGAACGTATATCAAAACGTTTTTTGCTCTGTCAGATGACAATGAACGGTCAAAGGCTTGCGCCGCTATGCTTGTTGACTCCCCGGCACGCGCCGTATGTCCATAAAAACGAATTTCACCAATCTGGTCGGGAATGTTCTTTATTCCATTACATAAAAAATCCAAAATCTTTTTCCCATCGTCACGCAGAACAGAACTGTCTCCATTAAAAAAGATACTGTTTTGGAACGTAATAAAAGTGTAGCTGTCACCTTTATGAACCTGCACGGAATTCTGCAAACCGTTTCTATTGACATAGTCATTCATATATTTATACAAACTATCAAAATCTGTTACTTTATCGGTGGGAGTACTTGAAGTGATTTCGCTTGAAGCATCTGAACTTGTGCTGGGACTTGAAGAACTAAGACTTTTGTCGGCATCAAAGGTCTTTCCGGTGCCCGAGTTCTGTGAACTTGCTGTAATTGCCTGTTCTATGGTTGCCGTCGCCGGCTTGTTCGTGGAAAACGCTTTGACAAGCGTCTGCCATTTACTGGCATCCACGGTGGACATAGCAAACAACATAACAAAAAAGGTCAGCAACAGAGTCACCATATCTGCATATGTATCCAACCAATTTGGTCCGCCGCCGCCTTCTGATTTTTTTCTGGCCAATCTCTCACCCCCACTTCATAGTTTACAACGTAAATTTCTGTACTGTTTTATAATCCGCATCAATTAAAAAAATTGAATAAAAGAAATTGGTTTATTTACGAAGCCTTCTTGCCTTTTTCTGGTTTCTTTTGTGAAGAAGCAGCTTCGCCCTTCTCCTTTTCCTTTTCGTTTCCTCTTTTGCTTTCGCAAAGGAACGAATTCAATCTCTCTTCAATATGTTTCGGGTTATCACCAGCTTGTATGGAAATTACGCCTTCCATTACAATTTCTTTGCAAACCATTTCTTCGTCATGGCGCATATGAAGTTTATGTGCAAGCGGCGTAAGCACAAGGTTAGAGAGCATAGAGCCATAGAAGGTAGTAATCAAAGCGGTTGACATACCCTGTGCCATTTTAGTTGCTCCGCCTTCAGCACTCATATCCATGTTTGCAAGCATATTAATTAAACCGATTAGTGTACCGATCATACCAAACGCGGGTCCGAAAGTGGAGAATTTCTCGTAAAATTGCCACACATGAGAATGTCGGTCTTCTAAATTATCTAATTCATTTTCCAACATCTGTTTCACCTTGGTCGGGTCAATCGCATCAACAACCAACATGATACTTTCCCGTAAAAAGGCATCCTCTTCTTGTGAGGCTTTTTCCTCAAGAGAAAGCAAACCTTTTCTTCTTGCTTCCTGCGCAAAATCCACAATCGTTGCTATGTACTTCTTCGGGTTGTATTTATTCTTTTGTACAATGATTTTCATGTGTTTTGGCATACCCTTAAAGTAAGAAATAGGAAAAGCAATTAGGGTTGCCGCAATTGCGCCGCCAAAGGTAATCGCCATACTGGGGTAATTAATGAAATTGATGAGTGTTGATATTGCGATTCCCGAAGAGGGATCATAAACAATACCGAAAATAATCAGACCAAGCCCGGCAATCAGCCCCACAATACTTGTAAAATCCACACTAACACTTCCTTGCGTTAAATTACAGATAAAAACTCTTTGCAGCACAACTCATTTCAACAATAAACACAAGGTTGTGATACACGAAATTTCTTTCAGGCACTGACGCTTCATCCATATGACACTGCCTGTCGCAAAATGAAGCTATTCCATTAGCTTCAAACTGTTTTGAAAAATTTGCCGGTTATAAGCAATAACTGCTCGGATAATATCTTCTTTTATTTCACTAACTAAAAAATATTTTCCATTCGTCAAGGTGATTTTTGTTTCGGGAATGCTTTCAATTGTTTCAATCAGATTGGAATTCAGTACAAAAGAATTGCCATTCAGGTTGGTAAGCGTAATCATCCTTGAATTTCCCCTTTTTTTAAGCTGACCGTTTCTGAAGGCGGTTTACGGCTTCAGAAACGGTTATTTCAACTACAATGGTTATCTCTTTAGATTGCAGAGCTCATCGAGCATTTCATCACTGACCGTGATGATTTTTGAGTTTGCCTGAAATCCTCTTTGTGTCATAATCATATCGGACATTTCCGTGGCGAGGTCAACATTTGATGTTTCCAAGCCGCCGGACTTTAATTGGCCGACATTCTTGGAACCCGGAGCGGAATAGGTGATGGTACCGGTGTTATTGACAGCTTTAAAATAGGAATTTCCCTCAAGGGTCAGTGCCTGCGGGTTCGGAACATTGGCAATTGCAACCTGCCCGATAATTCGAATCGTTCCGCTTGCATCCTGACCGGTAATAGTGCCGTCGCTGCCGATTGTAAGATCTTTGAGTTCGCCGTATGTGTTGACAATTTTATCCGGATTTTTTGTAGTATCAAAATTTGCACCCTGTATCACGGTACCGGTCGCCGCATTAACCACGCCCGTCGGATCATCGGCCGCGCCTTCAACAGTCACTTTGGACGAGACAAACGTGGATGGCTGATTTGTACCAGTCCAAGTCCATGTACCAGCCAATGCTGTCTGTAAACCTGCTTTTGTAAGTTTGTCTGCGGGGGCGGCGCCCGGTTTAAATGTGACGGTAATCGTTTTCTTATCGGAATCTGCTTCGACTTTTGTATCCGTCACCGTTGAATCATACTTTACCTCAACTTTATAACCATCCAGAAGGGTTCCATTGGAATTATCCAAATTGATGGTTGCACCGCCGACGGCAGCCTTACCGGACATATCCTTGTACGGATAGCCACAGACGAAATTTTTCTGGCCGTCCACAAGATTTCCGCTTCCGTCGAAGCTCATCTGCCCGACCTGCGTTAAACGTTCATTGCCTGCGCCGTCCTTAATAACAAAGTAGCCCTCGCCGTCAATATAGCAATCTGTTCCCAATCCTGTGGCAGCGAAACCGGAGCGGGTGTTCAGAACATCAACCGAGCCGATGGCCGAACCATAGCCGACTTGGGTAGCATTACCGCCGCCCATGGCACCGTTTGCATTGGAGGAACCCGAAAGAGTTTCGTAATAAACATCCTTGAAAGTAACTCTGGAACTTTTAAAGCCGTATGTATTTACGTTTGCAATGTTATTACCGATAACGTCCATTTTTGTTTGGTGTGTTTTAAGGCCTGCGACGCCTGAAAATAATGCTCTTGGCATAATTCTACCTCTTTCTTTTTTCTTTAAATTGAAACCGTATGAGCTTATCTGTCAGTCAAAGCTCAATAACTTCCTCAAGAGGTCCAGTTATAGTATTACGGCTCCGTCAATATTTGTAAACACGTTCGCAGTCATTTCTTGACCGCTCATAGTTGTAACAACTGTACTGCTGGGCACGTTAACAATGAAAGCAGTCTGTCCGTTCAAAATCAGCGCATCCTTAATCCCTTTCGATTTGGCCTTTTCAACAGCGCTGTTGATTTGAGAAATCAGCTGCGGAGAAATCTGTATTTGCCTTGAATCCAAACGCTGAAGTGCATGTTTTGAAAATGTCAGCGGCTGGCTTTTTTGAATATTTTGCTGTAAAAGCTGTGCAAATTCACTGTTGCTTTTATCCGTTCCGATTTTTTGCTTTGCATCCGTTGTGACCGGAGTGACCGCATAATTCGGATTGACCAAAGCGGAATAGTTTTTCTTGAATTGAATATCATCCATGACTGTGCTCCTAACTGTAAAACGCCCGATCCCCGTGGGGTATTATGCCTGCGTTGTATCCGCTTTTTCCGCATTTTCCGGTACACCGGGTGTGTGTGCATTTGTCGCTGCCGGATCTGTTGTGCCTGCAGCACCTGCGTCTGTTCCACTTGTTGCGGCTGGAGTTGGAGTCTTCGCAGAATCACTGGTAACCTCCATAACAGAAGATAAATCATATTTTTTATCATTTACCGTTACAGTACAATTACCGGATGCAAAATTCGTGTTTGTAACTACTCCCTGTGCTTCCACATATTTTCCGTTTTCATCGTAGGAAGCAACCGTAACGTTTTTTCCAACGAGTGATGCGCCATATTGTGCGTAGGAAATTTGAGCGAGTGTTTCAATTGCATCCAACTGGGATTTACCACTCTGAGAAAGTTCTGTCATTGCCTGCAAGGAAGAAAACTGTGCAAGCTGTGAAATGTATTGTGTATTGTCCGTTGGATTCATCACATCCTGATTCGCCATTTGTGCNGACAGTAGTTTAAGNAAATCTACAGAACTGACTGACGACTTTGAACTGTTACCGGTCGCTGTNTCAGTAGAAGAACCTACTCCATAGGAATTAATTTGATTTGTTGTCAATGAAAGGACTCCTTTCTGTTGAATTACACGGAATAGGCTTGCTGCCTAAGCTGCTGCATCACAGTAAGAAAATCACCTGTTGTAATATCACTGTCCTGCGAATTGAGGTATGAACTTACGTTTCGATGCTGCTGCTGTTTTTCCTGTTGTTGTTGCTGCGACTGTGATTGACTTGACTGGTCTTGCTGCTGATACCACAGCTTATCCGGTGCAGGTTCCAAAACCCTTACAGGTTGGTCGACAGTAGATTGAAGCACTGATTTAATTTGATCACTGCTTGCCATCAGCATACTTTGCGTTTTGGGGTTTGCAGCCGCAATTTCAACCGTGAGAATACCGCTCTGCATTGACAGCTTAACGGATACTTTCCCTAAATTCTGCGGATGAAGCTCCATTTGAAACTGTGGATTTCCCGCCTTGTAATTGACCGCAATCTGATCAGTAATCTGACTGAAAGCAGTTTTAGCCGAATCGGACGATGCATCAGAAACCTTAATGACGACGTTTCCGTTTTGGAATAAGTCAGTAAAGCGCGCGGAACTTTGATTCTGATTGACTGCTGCCTGAACCGGTATTTTTGTTTTCTCGTCTTTCGGTAAAACCATCTGTAACTGTGCGGTGGAAATTGACTTGGAATCTGAGCCGACAGTTTGTTCCGTTGGTATGACCGTTTGTACAACCGTTGGTTCAGCTGTTGGAATGATCGTTGCGGTCAACGTTTGTACGTTAGCCTGACCGGTTGAAGCAATTGGCTCTGAAACAGAATCAGCAGGTTGTTTTGTTTGTGCGGCCGCCTGTGTGATGTTCTGCTGTACAGGGCTGATGTCTTGTGGAGAAGCTTGAACCGTTTTTGATTGAACTGTCACAGGTAAAGGTGAATTCGTTCCCGCAGATGCCTTCGTTTCACCCTGTACCAAATCAGGGATAGCCGGATTGACTTGCTGTTGCTCTGAAGAATTTTTCACGGTAGCTGCCGGAGTTTGCTGCACCGCCGAAAGAATATTACCCTGCTGTACATCAACCGTTTTTTCAGGAATAATTGTTTTCGTTGGAATGACTGCTCCCTGTATTAAACCAACTTGTTGTTTTCCTGCTGAAACTTCCGCGGTTTGCCCGGGTGCTTCAATTGCCTGTAATACGGGAAGCTGCGGCGCACTAAGAACATTTTTGGAAGCGGGCTGTGCCTGCACGTTCACCGGTTGGAGCATTGCGGCCAAAGCCGAAGCATCGGTTCCCACGGGAATGGCGAGTAAATTGGTTTGTTGCTCCGTAGTTTTGTCATCCTTCGTTTTTGGGTCCGGTGAATTCGTTTGTTTTGTATCCTTGCTGTTCAATGCATTAACTGTTTTTTTCAACAATATTTGAAATCCACCGATGTTTTCTTTGGACTGAGAAAGCTGCGCTGGCGTTTGCTGCGGCGCCGGAGTTTGATTGATTTGCTGTATCACTATTTTCACCTCCTTCATTAGAATTTTATAAATTAAGTTAAATTTATAATCCTTTTAGCCTGCTGAGCTGCGTACTTGGTTGACATATTCATCCATCGCAAGCTCATCACTTTTTTGCTTATTTTTCAAATATTCATCCAACTGTTTATCTCTGAGCTTTTCCAGCCCGGAAATTTCACTGTTCGCCAAAACGATATCTGCTCTTTTTTGAGCGATCACTTCAAGCAGCTGTCTTTTATCTTCAATATATTTTTGTATTTTTTGATTTAGCGTATTAAAATACGTTTTATAAATCGAAATATCATTTGAATTCAACCCAATCTGCATTTCTTCAACCATTTTCCGGTTTGTATCGATAAATTTATTGTTCAAGTCATCAATTTCTTTTTCCAGTTCGCTTAGTTGCATCTGAAATAAAGCTAATTCATTTAACTTGACATTAAGAATTTGTTGTTTGAAACTAAGAACTTTTTCAAGTGAAAACGTAAATTTTTTCATAGCAACCTCTATAATTCTTCCATCATATTTAAAATATCTTCAAAAGAAAAGCTTTCATTGACTTTCTGGCATAAAAACGCATTGATTGAATCTATTTTCTTAACCGCCTCGTCGAGTTTATGGTTCATACCTGGTTTATACGCGCCGATTGAAATCAAATCATAGTTTTGATAATATACGGAAAGCAAGTCCCTTACTTTTGACGCCGCCTGTTTGTGCTCATCGGAAACAATGTCATTCATCAGTCTGGAAATACTCGCATTGACATCAATAGCTGGATAGTGACTTTTATGGGCCAATGAACGCGTTAAAACAATATGGCCGTCGATAATTCCTCTGACTGTATCAGAAATGGGTTCATTGGTATCATCCCCCTCAACCAGCACAGTGTAAATTCCGGTAATGGAACCTTCTTTGAAGTTCCCGCTTCGTTCAAGGAGTTTCGGCAGTTCTGCGTAAATGGAAGGCGTATAACCCCTTGCAATCGGTGGTTCCCCGGTAGCCAAGCCAATTTCTCTTTGCGCCATTGCAAACCGGGTCAGGGAGTCCATCATGAGCAGAACATCTTTGCCCTGGTCCTTAAAATACTCGGCGATTGCCGTTGCGACAGTCGCACATTTTACGCGATACATCGCAGGCTGGTCAGAAGTTGCTACAACCAGTACCGAGCGTGGCGTGCCAACCCTTCTTTTCCCAGGTCTTTTTCGATGAACTCTGTGACCTCACGGCCTCTTTCTCCAACAAGTGCGATTACATTAATATCTGTCTTGACATTTTTCGCAATCATTCCCATTAAAGTGCTTTTACCAACGCCGCTACCGGCAAAAATGCCCATTCTCTGACCCTTGCCAATTGTCATCATACCGTCAATCGCTTTCACGCCAAAGCTAAGTCGGGTGCTGATTCTCGGCCGATCCAATGGATTTGTGTGATCGGAGTCAACATTGTAATATTGCTTAACGTCAAAGTCACCTAAGCCATCCATCGGCTGACCGGTGGCGTCAATCGTTCTTCCCACCAAAAAATCTCCAACCGGAACACGAAGTTTGCACCCGGTGGAACTAACCAAGCTGCCAAGGCCAATTCCTTTAATGTCACCATAAGCCATGAGCAGGATATTTCCATCTTTAAACCCCACTACCTCAGCCGTAATTGTTTTTTCATCATTTGAATTACGGATGACACAAATATCCCCTACATTTGCGCTAAGCCCTGTAGTCTCAATCATCATGCCGACAATGTTTTTGACCTTACCCATGTAACAGAGCGGATTCAATTTTTCTAAAACATCATGTGCATTTTGAAAATTCAATGTCTTACGCTCCATTACTTTAGATTTTGACAAATTTTGCAATTAAGTCAACGCTTGTTCAATTTTAGTCATCTGCGTATCTACTCCGGCATCAATCACTCGGTCAGGCATATCGATTTTGCAATCACTGTCAGTCATATTGGGTGAAACTTCTATTTTAACATTTTCAGAAATTTCCCGCAGTGCCTGAATAATAGAATTGTCTGCATTAACAAGTATTGATTTTGTGTTTTTGGAAACGAATATTTTTAAATAGCTTTGATTCGTGTAAGAGTCCACCGCATTTTGAATGATTGACTGCATTGCTTGTGTATCTATGCTCAATTCTTTTTTAATCACTTTTTCTGCAATTGCAAACGCTAATTTTTTAATGTCATCCTCAAATTTTTGGAGAATTTCAGTTTTCAGCGTTTCAACCGTTTCGAGCATGTCTGTCAGTTCCTTCAAGGTGGCTTCGTTTTCTTCTTCGGCTTTTTTAACGCCCTGCTCATAGCCGTCCTTGTAACCCAATTCGATGCCACCTTTTTGGCCTTCACTCAAGCCCTTTTGGTAACCTTCTTGGTGGCTTTGAGCCCAAACCTGAGCCGCTTCCTCATTCATTCGCTGCGTAGTTTCTTTAACTTTGTTCATGCTGTAGTTTTGAGCAGCATCCATGAGCTGCTGCGCCTCTTGATGCGCCTTGTCGACAACGGTCTGATCATCCTGTGCTTTCTTGAGCGCTTCATCCTGTTCCCACAAGTGGTCATTCACGGTCCTTGATGATCTATTGTTGGCCGGAAAGGCAGTCCCATTTTTAATAGAGACATATTCAGAGGCCTTGATGATATTAGGCAATGACCTCATCCTTCCCGCCCTTAGTAATCACTAATTCGTTCTCGCTCTCAAGACGGCGGATAACACCCACAATACGCTGTTGCGCTTCTTCGACATCCCTGAGCCTGACATTGTGTGTGAATTCCAAATCGGATTTAATTGTTTCAGTCGTACGATTGGACATATTCTTAAAGATAACATCAGAAACCTCTTGATTTGCTCCTTTGAGTGCGAACACCAAATCTTTGGAGTCCACTTCACGCAGAAAACGCTGTATGGACATATCATCAAGAACAGTAATATCTTCAAAGACAAACATTCTCTTCTTAATTTCGTCACAAAGCTGTGCATCTTTATGCGACAATTCATCAAAAATATATTTCTCGTTTGCGCGGTCCATATTGTTCATAATATCCGCAATGTAATTTACGCCGCCAAATTCCATGAAGTCCAAGGACATGAGCGATGAAAACTTGGTTTCAAGATTACTTTCGACGATTTTGATGATTTCCGGTGAGGTTCTGTCCATGGTGGCAATACGCTCAACAACATCAAGTCTTTTATCTTTCGGCAGCTCCGCAATAATCATTGCCGCCTGATCAGCTCTTGCATAAGAAAGAATAAGAGCAATTGTTTGCGGGTGCTCATTTTGAATCATTGCCATCAGATTTTTATAATCTGTTTTTCTGATAAATTCGAAAGCTTTCGTCCTAAGTGATTTTGTGACCCGTTCAAGCAGGGAAGCGGCGGTTTGCGCGCCATATGTCTTTTCAAGTACATTTTTGGCGTATTCCATACCGCCTTCCGTAATTACCTTTTGTGTTAAGCAAACCTGATAAAAGCTGTCCAAAATTTCTTCAATCTGTTCCGACGGCATATGAGACAATCTTGCTATTTCATAGGTAAGTTGTTCCACTTCATCTTCTTTTAAGTATTTGTAAATTTTAGAAGCATTTTCTGCACCCAATGAAATAATGACGGCAGCTGCTTTTTGCTGTGCGGTAAACTTAACCATCGTTTTCGTCTCCTCTCAGCCAGGTCCGAATCAGTTGAGCGGCAATTTCCGGATTTTGTGATGAAAACTCTTGAATTTCCTTGGTTAAAGCTTCTTCTTTGGAGGCTTTCGCCGCACGCTGCCCTTCAATGGCCTTTAATGCTATTTCCTCCGGCAACGGTGCTTCAGTCAGCCTGTCTTTCAAAGGAACATCTGAACCTGAATTCTCATCCTGCGATTGTCCCATGAATTCACGCAGTTGCTTCTTCCTTTTTCGAGATATGATGATCGAAACGATCAACAGAACAAGAAGGAGCGTAAGAAGCGCAGCGCCACCAATTATAACAATCTGATTGAGCAGCGGTGCAGGCGAAGCTTGCCCATTGGTAGTTTTTGCAGCTTCTGGAAAAACAGTATTAAATATTGCGACCTTCTCAGGTAAAATAGCTGCCGCGAATGCAATCGATTTGCTGATATCCTGTTTTTCGGTAGCCGCCATTAACTCTTTGTTGATTGCAACGGAAATGGTCATATCTTTTACACTTGCAGCGTCTCCCTGAATTTGTTCTTTGACCTGGCTGACAAGGTATTTGTAAGATTGGGCATCCTTAGTGTAAATAACATTTCCATTAACAGTAACGCCCGGGTAAGTCGTAACCCCCGTATTGGATTGTGTTCCCGCTGTTCCGCCGGCAGTATTGTTCCCATTTAACTGCTGCTCTTTTTGCGTATCCGACTGACTGATAACACCTTTATTATCGGTTGTTGATGGATTATAAGTAATAATTTCCCGCACTTTTTTATCAATATCCATAATGCTTTTTGCGGTTACTTTAACATTGTTTGTCCCGTAAATCGGTGTCAACACATTTAACACCTTTTTTTCGATGTCTTTTTCATACTCTTTTTCGATGGTAAGTTTTAACTGTGAAATATCAATTTGAGTTCCGCCGTTGGTTGAACTCAATTCATCACCGGTTGCTGTGTCTATAACAGCGACATCATCGGATTTCATGTTTGGCACACTTTTGGAAACCAATTGCTTAATGCCGTTAACCTGTGCCGCTTCCAGCGTTTTACCATCAATAAGCTGTACTGTTACAGAGGCGGTCGGAGTCGCTGCATTTTCGTCCCAAGCATATCCGCTGCTGTCCGGGATACTGATAGTGACGTTGGCATTCTGTATATTTTTCAACGTCTTAATAACGGCTTCAAGTCTTTGATTAAGCTGGTATTTTTCTATCGTTTTCTTTTCAAAATCGGTTGACATAATGCTAATATTTTTAGTAAAAAAATCATAATTGGGTGCAGTTTTCGGATGCCCTTCATTGGAAAGGTCCATCCTCAAGGCATTTTCTTGATCCTTTGGCACATAAATGGTACCATTATCTTCCTTATAGCTCACATTTCTATTTTTCAGTTCAGTCATTACTTCAACTGCTTCTTCATGTTCCAATCCCGGGTAAAGGACTACAAAGGGCTGAATATTTAACAAAATGCCGGCTATAACGGAAATCAGAATGATCCCGCCCAGAATACTCATCAAAATAATTTTTTTCTTTTTGGTTAAATTAATCCAAAAGTTCTTTATCGGATCAATATATTTTTTAATTTGAATGTTCATTATTCAACCTGCAATCACCCTTTTCTATAACCCGATTTTACACGCTCATACGCATAATTTCATTGTATGAGTCCAAAGCTTTATTCCGGAGTTGTACCAGCATCTGGACCGACAAAGTTGCTTTTGTAGAGGCAATTGTTAGATTGTGAAGATCGTCTGTTTGCCCGGTTGCCAACTTGTTTAGTTCTTGTGTTAAGTTTGAATCTGTCGCTTTTACATTTTGGATTGCGTCTTGAAACATCGTTTGAAACGGAACCGAATTTGGCGTTCCTGTGTTAGATATTTTATTTAAATCGTTCAAATCCGTAATGGAATTTATTTTCTGAATTGGTATTATCTGCATCTTGTTTTACCTTCCCATTTCCAATGCCTTGGCTGCCATTCCCTTTACAGCGTTAAAGGCAGTCAAATTTGCATCATAAGCTCTTGTTACCGACATCATGTCCAAAGTCTCTTTGATTGGATCCACATTTGGCATCATTACGTATCCCTGGGCATTTGCATCCACATTGGTGGGATCGTAGACAGGAGTAAATTCACTTGGATCTTCCACAATTTTTGTAACTTTTACTCCTTTTTGTGTATCACCGGACGAATCCATCTTGGTTTGAAGAATGTTACGAAATGAAGTTTGATCCTCGGGCTCGTAAACAACCATTTTTCTGCGATATGGACCGCCATCCGCAGTTTTAGTGGTAGAAGCATTTGCAATATTTTCAGAAATAACATCCATTCTCAGCCTACTTGCAGTAAGAGCAGAACCGCTGATATTTAATGAACTTAAAAAAGCCATAACAGAATCCCCCTAACATATTTAAAAATAAAGGTAAAATTCGGGATTAGGATTTGCCATCGGTAATCGCATACCTTAGTCGGGAAAAATAGTCGGACAGTTCACGCAGGGAATACATGTAATTCAATTGTGTACGTGCCAGTTCAATATTCTCCTTTTCAGCATCAACATTGTTGCCGTCTAACCTCGATGTTTTATCGTCCGATACTGTAATCTGAGGCTGCATGCTTTTAATATTATCAATGGTTTCGCTATTGCTTGCAGAACTGTCTGACAGAAGCGCCTTTAATTGATCCTCAAAACTGACAGATTTACTTTTATATCCGGGAGTTTCAACATTGGCAATATTATCTGAAATTTCCTGCTGTCTTGCCCAAAGGCCGTCTAAGTCCTTATTCATGAGATTAACGGAAATATTGTCTAACCAATTCAAAAAATCACCCCAATTATTAAATAGTCTCAAAAAAATGGAAATATTTACAAGATTACGAATGCTAAAGCTTTTGTGACTGCATATGCATATATATGTAATAGTAAGCTTGTATAATTATTATACAAAATCTGCCAAAAGTCAACAGATAATCACATTTTTCTATAATATTAAGAAAAAAATATTGTCTAAATTGTTCTCAATTTTCCTTGATTTTATAGATGATTTATGCATTACTAATCTACGTTTGGTCTCACAAAAGAAAAATCAATATAATATAGTTAATTTTAAATAATTTTGTGACTGTTTCATTATTATATAAAAAAAATTAAAAGTCAACATTAAAATG
>JGI2065J20421_1000943_pt1 | contig 25226 bp, 20 predicted proteins | sample Biomet5_FD_20421 | JGI IMG/M metagenome (IMG submission 20421)
GCAGAGGCGATTTTGTCCCTGGCCCGCGATCCGGCCCGGCGGGAGGCCATGCTGGCCCGGGCCCGGGACACGGCCGCGCGCCTGTCCCGGGAGGCGCGGGCCGGCTGGCTGGACTGAGGGCGGCGGAACGCGCGCCTTCGAAAGACTCTGGCAACGGTACGGTGCTGTGACGGTGCTTTCTGGCAAGCGCAATGACCAGGAGCGTATCAGTTGACGTATATCCGCATAAAGAGTGACACCGGACGGAAACCTTTTTTTACAAGTATTGAGGATTTCGGCGCATTGAACACAACAGTGGGCAGTGTCAAGGATTTGGAGAAAATCGTGTCATCTCGCGTCGTAGCCCCCCAAAACGAACGTTTGCACCCGTGCAGCAGTGAACGGCCGTTTGGTCTTGACAGGCCCGTGATCCGGAATAAAATGTAAATTTTTGTCCATAAATGCGGTGGACCTCACCTGCAACAACGGGTAGTGTCCACCATCCGCGACACGGTGCGTTTTTCCAGACACCGCGTTGCCCAACCCGCCGGGACTTACCTTGCCAATGCCGTGGAAGTACGCGGCCTGGTATCCGGTTATCGCAGCAAACAAAACCTGTCTGGAGATTGCAGACATGGCGTTAGGGCAAAACGAAGAGCACTTCCCAGACCAGGAAGCTGGGTCCCCCTTGTCTGCGGACCATGCGGCCAGCCTGGAGCAGACAACCAAGGTATCCCTGGCGACCCTGTGCCAGGCCGCTGCCGCCGCCCGGCAGCGCTACGAAGAGATTGCGCAGGGCGCAGGGGTCCAGCCGCCGGACCGTGACCATCGCGTCGAGGCCGCCCCGGAGGCGGGACCCGCCGCCGTCCCGGGGCCAGACGACCGGAGCGAACAGCGTCTGGACAAGGCCCTGGCCGCCCAGACCGAGGCCTTGCGCCAGGCCGCCGCCGCCAGGCAGCGCTACGAGGAGACCTGGCAGGCCAAACAGGCCCTGGAGGCCCGGTTCGCCGACACCCTGCGCCACGTCCACCAGTCCATCGCCGACCTGCGCCGCCAGCGCGACGAGCTGGCCGGGCAGCTGGACGGGCAACTGGGCGAGGCCCGTCTCGAACAAAACGAGGCCGACAGCCTGCGGCAGGCCCTGGCCTCCGCCCAGGCCGCCGAAGCCGAACGGTCCCGCCGCCGGATGGACGAACAGGAGGCATACGATCCGGGTCTGGCCGCCCGGACCGCCGCCACGGTTTCGGCCCTGGCCCGCCTGGCCATGCGTCCCGGGCTGTTTGACCAGGCCTACTACCTGGAGCGCAACCCGGACGTGGCCGCGGCCGGTCTCGATCCCGGGGAACATTTCATTGCCCACGGCTGGAAGGAAGGCCGGACGCCCCATGCCCTGGCCGCCCATTTCCGGGAAGGTGACACGGGCGAGGCCGTCGACATCCAGGCCCCCCGGCGCCTGTTCGACCAGGACTTCTATCTGGCCTGCAATCCCGATCTCGTGGGCGCCCCCGTGGACCCCTACCGCCATTACTGCGAACACGGCTGGCGCGAAGGCCGCGATCCCAACCCCTTGTTTTCCACGGCCCGCTACCTGCGGGCCAACCCCGACGTGGGTTTGGCCGGCGTCAGCCCCCTGCTGCATTACACCCTGGTCGGCTGGCGCGAGGGTCGGGATATCGGCGGTCTTTTCGACGCGCCCTTCTACGCCGCGTCCTGTCCCGAAGCGACCCAGGCCGGCATCAACCCCCTGGAGCATTTCGTCTTCCACGGCCTGGCCGAGGGGCGGCGCCCCAACCCGGTGCTGGACCCGGCAACCTTTCTGACCGAGGCCGAAACAAAGCAGGAACCCTGGGCCGGGGTGCGTCTGTTCCTGGAACGCCTGCACGCCCTGGCCCAAACCCTCAAGCCCGTCCCCCTGCCCCGGACGGACACGCCCCGGTTTTCCGTCATCGTGCGGGCCCGGGACAACCTGGGCGCCGTGCTGACCTGCCTGGAGTCCCTGATGCCGGTCCTGGAGGCCGGTTCCGGGGAAGTGCTGCTGGCCGATGCCGGTTCCCGGGATCTGCTGCCCCTGGTCGCGCCGGACTGGGACGGGGTGCACTATCTGCGCCGGCCCCGGCAGGAATCCTGGCAGGCCACGGTGGGCGCCGCCGCCCGGCAGGCCCGAGGCCAGATCCTGGTGCTGGTCGACGCCGGGGTTCGCCTGGCCCCGGACTGGGACAAGGCCGTGCTCGAAGCCCTGGAGCGGCCCGGGGTCGGCGTGGTGGCCGGCCAGGTCCGGGACGTTTCCGGCACCCTCGAGGACGCCGGCGGACTGCTCTGGAACGACGCGAGCCTGACGGTGCGCGGCCTCGGGCAGGACCCGGACCATCCCCGCTACGCCTACCTGCGTCCGGTGGACGTTCCCGGTCCGGACCTGCTGGCCGTGCCGGCCGAACTGTTCTGGCGCGAGGGCGGGCTGGACCCGGGCTATTCCTGTCCCCGGGCCGCCCTGGCCGACTTCGGGCTGAAGCTGTCCCGGGACGCGGCAACCGTCCTGTATCATCCCTTTTTCCGGGGCGTGCGGTTCGCCGACCCGGACCCCGACCGGCCCGGCCCGGCCGACCGGGAACGCCTGTCCGGCCGGTTCGCCGCCGCCCTGGCCGCCCTGCCGCCCCCCGACGACCGGGAAGCCCTGCATCTGCGCGGCGTGGTCGGCCATGTCCTTTGCATCGACCAGACCTATCCCGTCCCGGACCAGGACGCCGGGTCCCTGCGCCAGTACCAGACCCTCAAAATCCTGCTGGCCCTGGGCTGGGCCGTCACCTTCGTGCCCGAGGTGACCATGGCCGCCCAGGAACCGTACTCGACGGACCTGCAACGCCTGGGCGTGCAGTGCGTGCACCGGCCCCATTACCAGAACCTTTACGAGTTCGTGCGGGACGAGGGCCGCAGCGTGGATGTGGCCATGCTCTACAAGGGCCCCAACTCCGCCCATTACCGCCGCATCATCGAGCCCCACTGCCCCGGGGCCAAATATGTGCTGGACACCGTGGACGTCCACTATCTGCGCGAGCTGCGCCAGGCCGAGCTGTCCGGCGATCCCGCGGACATGGAGCGGGCCCTGCGCGACAAGGAAATCGAACTGGGCGTCATCGCCCAAAGCGATTGCAGCGTGGTGCTTTCCTCCTACGAGGAAACCCTGGTGCGCCAGGAACTGCCCGACGCCCGCCTGTCCCGGTCCTCCCTGATCATGGACTGTCCCGGGCCCCAGGTCCCGCCCGAAGCGCTGCGCGACATCTGCTTCATCGGCGGGTTCCGCCACCAGCCCAACGGCATGGCCGTGCATTTCTTCATCCGGGACATCTGGCCCCTGATCTGGCCCCGGCTGCCGGGGGTGCGTTTCCGCATCATGGGCAGCCATCCGCCGCCGGATATTCTGGCCCTGGCCTGCCAGGATGTCCTGGTGGACGGGTTCGTGCCGGATCTGGCCACGTCCCTGGCCCGTTGCCGGGTCTCGGTGGTGCCGCTGCTGTACGGGGCCGGCGTCAAGGGCAAGATCGGCAGCAGTTTGAGTTTCGGCGTGCCGTGCGTGTCCACCCCCATCGGGGTGGAGGGGATGAACATCGGCTCCGGGGAAGGGGTGGAAGTGGCCGAAGATCCGGCCGATTTCGCCGAGAAGGTGGTGCGCCTCTACTCCGATCCGGCCCATTGGAAACGCATGTCGGCCGGCGGCATGCGGTTCGTGGACCGCGAGTTCTCGCTGCGGGCCGGCCTGGGCCGCATGGCCCAGATGCTCACCGAACTGGATTTGCCCGTGGCCCCGGGAGTCCTGGTGTGACCGCAACCTCCCACGAGAGCGGTGGAGACACGGCCTTGGAAACGAATCTCATTCACGGAACCGGGTTGGCCCAACCCGGGGAGGCGGTCCTGCGGCCGAGCTGTTATGCCGGCCCGGAGGCGGTCAGGGGCTTTTTCGCCACCTACGACCCGCTGTCGGCCAAACGCGCCCAGGCGGACCGGGAGTTGCCTGCCTGCCTGGTCTGCGGCCGGTCCCTGACCCGGGAGGGGGGATGCGCCTGCGGCCTGACCGCGCCGGAACGCGCCCTCCTCCATGTGTTGCAACGGGAATTCCCGGCCTTTCCCCTGGGCACCACGGCGGTGATGGGGCGGCCCGAGGTTTCGGCGGCCGTGTCGGCCCTGTCCCTGGGCGCCTCGGCCGGCCCGGCCGACGAGAAAGCCGCCCTGGATTGCCTGGTGGTGGCCGATCCGGCCGTCCTGGCCGACCGGGACGGGCTGCGGCGCTGGCTGTCCCGGCTGCGGCCGGACGGCGGCGCCCTGCTGCTGCTCGACCCCGCCATCGAGGCCGCGGCCTGCCTGGAGCTGATGGAGCGCTGCCGGTCGGCCGGCTGTCCCGAGGTGGTCCTGCTTGACCCCTGGTGTCCGGCCCTGGGGTACGTGGGTCCGGGTCTGCCCTGCCTGGTGGTTCGCCGGACCCGTCCGGGCCGGGCCGCCCCGCCCCCGGAACGTCCGGTCCGGGCTCCGGTCCGGACGCTCAACCGGTCCCGGGCGCCAGTCTCGGTGATCATCCCCCTGTACAACCACCAGCGCTACATCGAAGCCGCCCTGGACAGTGTCTTCGGGCAATCGACGCCGCCGGCCGAGGTGATCGTCATCGACGACGGCTCCTCGGACGATTCGGCCGCCCTGGCCTCCCGGCTGTGCGCCGGCTATCCCGGAGCGGTGTTTTGGGCCCAGCCCAACCGCGGAGCCCACAACACCATCAACACCGGGCTGATGCGGGCCACGTGCCCGGTGGTGGCGATCCTCAATTCCGACGACATCTACCACCCCAACCGCCTGGAACGCTGCGTGCAAGCCCTGGAGGCGCGCAAGGCCGATCTGGTGGCCAGCGACATCCGCTTCATCAACGAGCACGAGGCCGCCATCGAAAACCCCTGGTACGACCAGGCCCTGGCCCACTGGCGCCAGGTGGGCAACACGGCCCTGGCCCTGCTCAACGGCAATTTCCTGATGACCACGTCCAATCTGGTCATGCGGCGGCAGGTGTTCGAGCGTTCGGGGCTGTTCCGGGACTTCCGCTACGCCCATGACCTGGATTTTTTCATCCGGGTGCTCGGCGACGGCCACCGTCTGGCCTTTCTCGACGAGCCCCTGCTGCGCTACCGCTACCACCCCTGCAACACCATCCAGGAAAACCACACCAAGGTCCGGGCCGAATGGGCCTTTATCTGCACCCTGGTCATGCGCCATTGTCCGGTCCCGCTGCTTGAGGGCATGGACCGCTGGGAATTCGGCGAAGGCCTTGATGACATCGTCCAGAGACACCGTCTGGGTATGGGCGTGCTGCTCATCGCCCAGGCCCTGTTTGCAACCGACCGCCAGTCCGATTTCAGGCTGCTGACGGGCCATCCGGAACTTCTGGAACGGGTCTACCGGAGTCTTGCATGAAAGTTCTCTTTCTCTCCAACCTCTATCCTCCCAATGTCTGCGGCGGGTACGAACAGCTGTGTTTTTCCGTCGCCTCGGCCCTGGCCGAAAAGGGCCATACCGTGGGGGTGCTGACCAGCAGCTACGGCGGTGCCAGTGCCGACTACCCCGGTCAGCAGGTCTGGCGTTCCCTGCTGCTGCTGGCCACCGAGGGCAACATCTACGAGCCGTTTTGTCCCACGCCCCAGTTGCGAAACGACATCTGCGGCCACAACCTGCGCGAACTCCACCGGGTGGTGGAGGAATTCTCCCCGGACATCCTGTTCGTGTGGAACCTGTACTTTTTCGACGCCAGCCTGTTGCACGAGATCGAGGGGAGCTACGGCCACAAGGCCGTCTATTTCCTGACGGATAACTGGCTGATCAGCTTTTTTCATGGGGATTTTCTCGGCTGGTACTTTCCAAACGTGGTGTTCGGGCACCAGACGCTGGAGGACGCGCCGGCCCAGGAGCCGGTGGCCCTGCGGGGCCGGGCCATTTTTGGGGCCCGGTTCATGGAGCGTTTTTACGCCAGTGCCGGCCTGACGTTTTCCCATACGGCGGTCATCCACAACGGGGTATGCTTACCCAGCCAGCCCGAGGCCGGCTATCGCGACCGGCTGCTGCCGGTCCGCAAGGGGGCCTTGCGCCTGCTTTTTGCCGGCCGCGTGGTGGATGTCAAAGGGGTGCACACGCTGTTGTCCGCGTTGCCCCTGGTTATGGCGGCCCTCCCCGACGTTGCGGTCTCCCTGGACATCGTGGGCGACTGCCAGGACGATGGCTACCGGGCCCGGTTGGACGCCATCCTGGCCAAAGACGGCACGGCCCCCCTGGTGCGGTTTCGCAACCCCGTGGGATTGTCGACCCTGTTCGACCTGTTCCAGGACTTCGATGTCTATGTGTTCCCCTCGTTGTACGAACCCTTTGCCCTCACCCTGATCCATGCCCTCCATGCGGGCATCCCCACGGTGGCTTCGGCCGTGGGCGGAAACGTGGAAATCGTTTTTGACAGGGACACGGGCCGTACCTATCCTCGCGACGATGTCCAGGCCCTGGCCGCGTGCATCGTGGACCTGTATCGTGAACCCCTGATGCGCAACCGTCTGTCGCACCGGGCCCGCGAAGCCGCCTGGGGCTTTACCTTCGCGACCATGGTCACCCGGATTGTCCAGGAACTTTCCACCGCGGCCGGCGGGGCCTAGGATGCGTCGACATTTGGTCCGACCTCTGGTATTCCTCTCAACAGGAGGAATATAATGCGCCTTCGACATGCGCTGAGTGACGAGCAATGGGATAAGATTAAAGACGCTCTGCCTGGGAAAGTCGGTGACCGAGGAAGAACGGCAGAGGACAATCGACTTTTCATCGATGCCGTGATGTGGATTGCAAAGACGGGTTCGCCTTGGCGGGCTTTGCCGGACTATTACGGAAAATGGTCAACGGTGCATAAACGGTTCATGCGATGGTCCACCAATGGTGTCTGGCAAATGATCTTCAACACATTGGCGGCCGAGGCGGATACGGAATGGCGCATGGTTGAGAATACCATTCTTCGCGCCCAGCAACAGGTCGCTGGTGCAAAGAGGGCCGCCGCCACAGAACTTCGCTTTTCTTCGCAAGACACCACGGGAAGCTGATCGATACATCGCCAAGGAAAGAAATGCGCTTGCGCGCCTGTTGATAAGATCACGTCGGTAAGACGAATTGCAACCCAATACGACAAACAGGCCATCGCTGCGGTGTCGTTGCCGCTTGGGGCGGCGCGAGCGGTCTGGCGCAGAAAACTGTCGGCACAACCGAGAGAACAGGGCATGAAAACGTGTGTTGTCGGAGGGGCCGGCTTCATCGGCAGGGTTTTGACCGGCCTGCTGGTCGGGCTGGATCGCGAGGTCACGGTACTGGGGCGTTCGCCGCAACCGGCCCGGCCGTTGCCGGCGGGAGTGCGGTATCAGCCGTGCGCCGGGGCAAGCCCTCAGGAACTGGCCCACGCGCTGCGCGGCTGTGACGAGCTGGTGGACTTGGCCTATGCCACGATGCCCAACACCAGCTTCAAGGATCCTATTTTCGACATCCAGGCCAATTTGCCGTTCGCGGTGGGGCTGCTTCAGGCCGCCGTGGCCGCCGAGGTCAAGCGGATGGTGATCGTCTCCTCGGGGGGCACGGTCTATGGCCGGGCCCAGGAGCTGCCCATTGCCGAAACCCATCCCACCCAGCCCCTGTCCCCCTATGGCATCACCAAGCTGACCCTGGAAAAATACGCGTTGATGTATCACCTCTGCCATGGCGTGCCGGTGATGGTGGTTCGGCCGGCCAATGCGTACGGCGAGGAGCAAAACGCGTCCCAGGGCCAAGGGTTTGTGGCGGCGGTCATGGCCCGGGTGGCGGCCGGGGCCGAGGTGCAGATTTTCGGCCCCCAGGGCACGGTGCGCGACTACATCCACGTTTCCGACGTGGCCAGGGGCATCGCGGCCGCCCTGCTGGCCGGGACCCCGGGCGAAATCTACAACATCGGTACCGGGTCCGGACGCAACAACATGGAAGTCCTGGAAGCCGTGTGCCGGGTGGCCGCCGTGGCACCGGAATCGGTGCACGTGCGGTTTCTGCCGGCCCGCCCCTTCGACGTGCCGGCCAATGTCCTGGATGCCTCCAAGTTGCGCCGTCAAACCGGCTGGGAACCGCAGATTTCCTTTGCTTCCGGCCTGGCCGCCTGCTGGGAGCGTTACAAGGTTGGGTTGGCCGGGTCCTGAGCTGGGGCGCGCCCGCAAACTATTACCCGTTTCGGGCGGGCCTCTTAGCGGGCCTATCTCCGGGAGTCTCCGTTGCACCGCGAAACCGAGCTGGCAGAGGTTGAGGCAGTACCGGCAATACCAACGAGCGTGTGCTTGGCCTTCCCATTCTCGCAATAGGTTCTGCTCTCCCTCGTCCCAGGGAGCTTGGGGTGGAGGGCCTGCTTTTTGTGCTTCTAGCATCCCGGATCGGTCGAATATTTTCGGGGCACATCGCCAGATGCGATGATTTAACTGTTGGAATTAAGTTGCTTTTATTTTCAACTTTTAGTATACTGCATCTGTGGTGGACGATAAAAAGATGAGTGTAAGATTTTGGGATGTGTCAGATGCGAGGATTGGAGGGGAATAAGGTGAAAACAGTCGCTCTTCTTGAGTCTCTTAATGTCAACAAAAAAAATTTCCCCACTTTATATCAATATTTGGAAGACACGGAAACAGAATTCGACGTTCTGCTTGACCAAGATTCTGAGTTGTTCAAAACGGCACAATATTTCGGGAAGTATCCGAGGCAGCATGTGCGCCTGCAGCCGCACATAAACGGCTACCGAGGCCTGGATTGTGACGAGCTGTTTTTGTTGAAAAAATATAATGTCAATTTATGGAGACTATGTAGATCAGAGCTTATGTGCTATCTTTTGTCAAAGGAAGAATGGCATGAGCTTTCTATGCTGAAGTATTCGAGAGAAGAATTTGACTATGTTTACAATAATTATCACGACGATTTAATATCAAATATTGGCGCTGCTGCGTATTGGCTAGATGAGTGGTACGTAAAAAGAGACGTTCTGAAAAAATATTCTTGTGTATTCATGTTTTCTGGCTCATTGATCTACGCAAGGTCTCTGATGGAATTTCTTCGTAAAAGCGCCACAAAATGCTACGTTTTAGAAAGTACTTTTTCTGGAAATCAGTTTTATTTAGATGAAAGATATACTCCCATCGCGAACAATCCATCGATTGATCGGGTGTCAAAGGATATTCTTGGTGAGATTGATCGTGAGATAATCAAGGCGAAGAATAAGTCGCTCAACATCAACAATAAAAATGTGAAGCAGCCACAAAGTAGGGGTTTATTAACATTTGGTAATAACGAGTCTACGGTACTGTTAGTTGCGCAAGTTCCGAATGATTTTTCATTGATTGAGCCTGGATTCCCTTTTTCAAGCTCAATATTTGTCTATAAGAAAATTATTCAAGAATTACTTGTAAACACCAATTTAAATATAATAATCAAGGCTCATCCCTGGGAGAACCATAAGGTCCATCTTAGGAATGCCTTGACGCATAAGTTGTTGACATCCTTCATAAAGTCACTGAGTGAAGATCAACAGTCCAGAATACTGATTGTTGAAGATTTCAATATATATGACTTATTCGACTGTTCTCAATATTTCGTGACGTTCACTTCCCAGTCCGGAATAGAAGCTCTCGTGAGGGGATTTCGTCCGTTTGTTTTAGGTAATTCGTTTTACGTGTCAGATGAGTATTGCTGTCGGGCAGATTCGGTAGAGTCACTCGTTGATAAAATTTTGTCGGAAAGGCCTACCCTCACGCTAGATGAATATAAGAAATTTGAGTTTTTTTTAGTGCGGTATTTCCAACTGTCGACTGTTTCCGTCACGGCAGAAGGCCTGTCTCAAATAGCTAAAAGAATGACTCCGTATACCAATATAAAGCAACTTTCTCCCGAAAGAGAAGAACTTCTGGCACGGAAACCGATAAACGCTCGGTATCTCCGTGAATCAAGCAAAATAAATTATTTCACCGCGGAAGCACTAAAGACGGAAAGCAGGATGAAGATTTCCGTGAACTGTCCAGAAACGGTGAATTCTTTTGTTAATCAAATGCTCACCTTGACTATGACCATTACAAACCACTCGAACATAGTGCTAGCCCCCTATGTTGAAGAACCCAGATACAAAGTCTCCCTTTCGTATCACCTCGTTGACGCTCAAAATGTCATGATCGAATGGAACGGCTTTCGTACTCCACTGGCCTTTGAAATTTTTGACAAACATCAACAAGAGTTTCAGATCAAAATGCCGGGAAACGACGGTGTCTATAAAATTCGTCCGGCCCTTGTCATAAGCGAGGTCTGTTGGATCGAAAGTGGAGAAGAAATCGTCGTTAATTGCCAAAAAGGGGGCAACGATGGTTGTTAACCACGTTATCACAAAAAATCTTTCGAGCAAGATATTCGCTGACATCTTTGAATATCACCTGAAATACGCCCCACACTATGCGGATATCTGCATTACGGAGGCTCCCGTGGCTCGTGCTGATGTTTATCATTATCATAGACCACAGTTAGAAAAAAAAGGATTGAAGTCTCCTTCTGTAATTACAATTCATTTTGATTTGTCAGACGTTGACTCGTGGGTTAATCTAGACAACATAATTGATGTGCTAGAGGAAGCGGACAAGCTGATATGCTTGAACAGCGGGCAGTATGAAATACTAAAGTCGCTGGGACTAAACAACGGTGTTGTCATTCCGCATGGTTATAATGAAGAACTGTTCAAAAAAAATAAAAAAATATTCGACACGCCCAGAAAACTTGTATTAGGATTGGTCTCAAAAAGATATGCTCGTCGTGTTAAAGGCGAAGCATACCTGTATGATCTTGTCAAACTACTATCGCCAGAGAAAATTTCGTTTATTTTGGTAGGACAAGGTCGCAATGAAGACGCGCATTTTCTCCGTGAACTTGGGTTTGAGGTCCTTGTATTTGAGTTTCTCCCATATCGTATGTACCCATACATCTATAAAAGTATTGATTTTTTATTGATGACGAGTATGGCAGAAGGTGGACCTGCCAATCTTCCGGAAGCACTTGCATCTGGTTGCCCCGTCCTTGCAACAAATGTTGGCATGGTTCCCGATTTAATTAAACATAACTGTAATGGCATGATACTCTCGGGTGATATTTTTTCGGATATTGAGCTCTTTTACGACATTTTGAACAACAAAAATAATATTTTAGATACATTATTTGAAGGCGCCTTTCGTGATAGTTCTACAATTACTTGGAAGCAAGTTGTAGATGCTCACTTTGAATTGTATAATTCTTTTTAGCAAAAGTGCCGCTACCATTCTTTCCTTGGCCTGACGCTTCCAGTTTTGCTGGGTGCTCTAGCAGCAACTCCGAAAGTCGAGCTTGCAACCGTAGCCTGTTGAGGCTGACAGCTTAACTGAACAGCAATGATTGGATAGATAGTTTTATTAAATATTTTCAGATAGATGAACGTTTTCAAGATTGACTATTTAATTTGGCCCATGCGCGTTCGACGCTAACTACAGCCTGATCAATGGGACAAAAATCAAGATCTGCAATGCTGCTAATAGGCAAATCCCACCATTTCAACTCTTCCAATTTTTGAATAATACTATCGCTAAACCGCATTTTAATAGTCTTTGCCGGAACCCCTCCTACTATTGAATAGGACGGCACATCTTTTGTAACAACACTTCCAGCGGCAATGATGGCCCCATTCCCAATAGTGATACCAGTTAAAATGGTGGCCTTAGCCCCTATCCAAACATCATTACCTATAACCGTGCATATATGCACACTGTATTCATTGCCGAGTGGCTTTGAAACGTTAAGCTCTTTAAATACTTTATTGTCCAATTGAAACAGATGTGTTGACAAACAGTCGGTAGGATGTTTCCCAACACCTATCTCTACAAATCGGCCAGTGCTACAAAATTTTCCAATTTCTGTATTGCTATATATAACGCTGCCGACATTATAGAAAGAATAACTGTCTAATAAAGTGTTACCATACACTGAAACATTGGCTGACAATACAACAGGACCATTGATATTTGCGTTTTTATGGACCCATGCAGATGGATCAATCTTAGATTCACCGACTAATGTCATCAGCCTCTCCCTTACAAAGTATGATAACGAGTTGATCCTAAAAAATACTCGGCGTTATCCTGCAGGTTGTGTGACGAGACATCTCTCGTCTCGCTAACCAGCCACATCACGATGGGAAAAAGATGCGACAGCTTGCCCGCGCAAACGCGCGCTGCCTTGGTGGCGCTTTGTGGAGCTGTCGCTCTTTTTCGGACGGCTTGGCATCACGATCGCAGCATCGCGCTTCCGCTCGCCGTCGAGATTTCCCAACTGCTTGGGCAACATGAGGCTAACCTTGGCTTGGCCGGGCGTCCAGCTTTGGGAGTATTCATCCTCAGCAACCTAGCCCGGGGAGCCACCGTTTGAGGCGCTGCCACAGGCCCTTTCGAGCCGGCCGCCTGGGCAGCACCGTTCCCTTGGCCCCCCCCCCGTCCGGGAGCTGGGCAACATACAGCGGCTGCCAGCGCTTGATGAGGGTCGCCTCCAGCATAAAATCGGCATTGTCCATGCGCGTCTCCTCCCCGGCGAGCGCGCTGTCCTGTCGGGTGAAGACGGTCAGGCAATCGAGCAGCAGGGGCGAGCCCCAATTGATGCACTCCTGACTGAGCACGCGGCCGCCATGGGCAAGAACGGACGCGCGCACGATGGAGGCGGAAACCTTGGCGGAACGCACATGGGGAATCGGTTCCTGGAGGTTCAGGGCGGCGGCGTTGGAGTGGTGCAGAAAGGCCGCGCCCCGCGACGACAGCCTGGAAAGAATCTGCTTCACATAGGTATCGAGGACATCCTCGTCAGCATGTACGAGGGAATCGAAGGAAAAGACGAAATCAAGTTCGGTGTTCCCAAGGAAAGCCAAACTTTTTCCATCATTATTGAAAAAACGGGCATGGTGCGCCGGGGCGAAACGCCGCTTGCAGTGATCGATGCAGGCGGGAGAAAGATCGACGCCGTAATATTGCTTGCATTGCGGAAGCAGGAATCTGGTCCAGCGACCGAACCCCGGGGCAATTTCCAGGATCGTCGGAGCCGGAAGGTATCGATGCACGCGCGGATACAAGGTGCCGAACCATTGCGCCTCCGAGTTTCCCCAGGCGCTCGACCACTCCTCGCCCTGGTCCTTCCAATCGTAATGAATTCCCCAAAAACTGTCATTCCACTTGATATCCGGCATACCTTACCCTTCTCTTGCCGCTGAAAACCCGCTTTTGCAGAGCACCCGAGTCAACCCATCCGTCAACGTGCAATCGCTCCTTCGGTCCTGCATCCGTGGACACGGAAGCAGGGAATGTCTTTTTGGCATCGGCGAAGTGCATTTTACTGGTTCTTTCAGCCCGTTGTGTTCAGCCAACCCGGTTGTAGGATGCTTTTCCCCTGGTTTCCGCTCGACGTCAATTCCTCATGCCCGCCGGGGCGTGAAGGACGGTTCCCGGACAAGGCCGACCGGCCGCTCCACCGGGCCTTTCTCCCAGCCGGCGGCAGGTTGGCGAAGAAGGTTGCGACTTGGTCGCTTCCGAGCATCCTGCGCAAAACGACCCGCCCCACAGCGTCGACGACGTGGAGTTGTAAGGTGTTCTTTGCCAGGTCACTGCCAACGAGGGGAATACTTTTCATGGGATGCCCTCCTTTAAGGATGGCGCGGCTGCTTTATCCTTATCCAGGTTAGAGGAGGGACCATCCATTACGGCTATGCTGAGCTAGGATCTTCGGTGCAAGATTTTATTAATAAGTTTATTATACTACGACGTTCTGGTGTCATGACAAAAGTTGAAAAGGTACAGCCAGCGCAGGCACCGCCTTTTACTTCCTCCGTAAGAAGATACTTGCGGAAATTTGTCGCATGCCTGTTGGTGTAGGCTAGAAAAATGTCCGATACTACGGAGATGTCCGCTGTAATGTATGAAGCATGCTCAGGAACATCCGAGCGAATGTTGCAACATGGAACAATCTTTCCATTGAAATCAATATATATAAACGAATACGGGACAAGGCATGGTGAGATTCTCTCCTCATTTGTTCTAATATTAATAGTCCCCCCACGATTTGTGCCATTTATTTCAAAGTTCCTTCCATACAGACGAATATTCATATCCTCAAACCTGAGTGAATACTCCAACCATTCCCCAGGAATATCGCGGACTAATGTCGCTACAAGCCCAAGTTTATGGATCATCTGGTTGATACGTTTCGATATCTTGATATGAGAATAAGTCTCGTTGTTAGCCAAGTAAGCTTGTATATTCAAACTCCGCAAACCTGCATCGTAAAGATGCGCTATGTAGTCAGAGTCAAGGTAGTCTCCATTTGTATTGGTATGGAGTAAAGCATTTGGTAGTTTTTCTCTAGCCTCGCGTATGCGATCCAAGATTATTTTGCTAGACAGAGGTTCGTTGTAGCGACTATATGATATAATTTTATCATAGTGAATTGATGCCAGTTGGTCTAGAATTGTAGAATATAAAGCTGTAGGCATAACATTATTTTTAGACATTCTGTCAATATAACTATTCGGACAGAACCAACATCTTCGATTGCAGTAAGAAAATACTTCTATTTCAATAGAACGAATTGCTCGTTTGAAAATTGATGCTGCGAGATTTCTATCCGTGGTCGGCTTAAGTTGGTCACTCTGTATATTTGCAAAGATATCCATTTCGTTTCTCCAGCGTTTGAAGTATCCAGAAAATTATGCGAACAACCTCTGGTTGCTGGTTCAGCAGAGGTCGTCTTTGAGCCTTTCCTTGAAGAAGGTCGAGAGCTAGGCCATGTCCTCCTGCCAATTCCTCGTTCGCATCGTCCAGCGCTTTTTGGCTTCGGCTACCCGGTTCGATAAATAAGGTCTTTGCCCCTACCCCGCCCAATCCGCTCCACCCGCTTGTGATTCACCTTCCCAGCACGCTTATGCAAAGCGGTGATACGCCTGTAGCCGTACCTACCATACGCGGTTGCCAGCTGGGTAGAAAACACGAAACGGAATTTTCCGCACCCGAATGGCTCAAGTCCTTCTGAGTTGGAGTATTCCCTGCTGCGCTTCACAATGCTCGCGACCATATTCTTGCGCAGCCGGACTTCTCTGGCGATCTCCCGATACGAGTGACCGGCAATGAACGCCTCCGGCCGACGCACCTTGCCAGGGAAGGTGCCCACCGCTTTTATCAAGAAGCGCTGGAAGCGGCGGGTCTATTCCCAGGGCCGGATCGACCGACGTGACTACGCGTTGTGCGTCATGGCGGAATTGCGCGAACGGCTGCGCGCCGAGGACTCTCTGCCACTGGTCATCGAATCGGATTTTTCGACTTTCATGGCACGCAAGAGAGCGGTTCTGTCCGATACCATGGCGCGCGTCTGTGCGAGGGCGGCCGAGAGGAGTTTGCCGGACGTGACCACCTCATTTAGCATCTGTCGGGTCTCACGTTCCAGGCTTCCACCGTCCAAGGGCCACCGTCCTCGGCTTTGAACAGGGCATAGGCACCTGTTGCGATTTTCAGGTTATGTTCACGACGGAAGGCTTCGAAATCCCCCATCAGGCAGGGGGAGAACCGGGCGATCCCGTTGCTGGTCACCACGAGGACGGTCTTATTCGGCCAGTCGTTGCGCAGGCGCTGACCAAAGGCCAGCCAGGCTTGGATGATCGCGTCCGGATCCGCGTTCCAGCCGGGGGGGACGATTCCGGCCTCGTCCCAGGCCTTGATAGCGCCCGGCCCCACGCGGGCTAGAACGTCGGCCTCGGGTTTGTTTTCGTCAGGGCCGTAATCGATCTCGTCGAACATCTCGAGAGCGATGCAGGGCAGGTGCAGCCCCATGGCCAACAGAGCTTGGTCGGCCGTCTGGCGGGTGCGGACCAGGGTGGCAGTAAAGACCACCTCGGGGATCAGGCCTTGTTCCTTAAGGTACAGGCCGAGCCTCCTCCCCTGCTCCAACCCCGAGGCGACTAAGGGCAGATCGGTCCGGCCGCCCACGCGGGTTACGATAGCGCCAGGGGCGAAGGTATTGCCGTGGCGGGCGACGATCAAACGCATTGTCATGGCAACAGTTCTCCGTGTTTGGCAATCAACGCCTCGGCGCGGGCGATATCCTCGGGGCTGTCGACGCCCGACATGTTGGCCCGGCCCTTGTAATCGACCGGTACGCAGCGAATCATGTAACCGTTCTCCAATATACGCAGCTGTTCGAGCCCTTCCAGTCGTTCGAAGTATCCTTCGGGCAGGTCGCCAAAGCGTTCGAGCATGGGACGGGCATAGCCATACAGGCCGATATGCCGCCAGACGGGTGACAGAGCCCTCTGTCGGCGCAAAGCATCTTCCGCGCGCAGAGCGGGGAGGATAGTTTTGGAAAACCAGAAGGCCCGGCCCGTCGTAGTATCGAAAATGGCGGTCGTGCCGCTGAAGGGAGTTACTTTTTTGTGCTCGCGCAACTGGTCCAGCTCGTCCCAGGTCAGCTGGGTTACAGGTGTCACCACATCACAGGGGCGGGCGGCGAAGGCATCGAGTAGCGCCCGGAGGAAATCGGGCGGCAGTAACGGGGTGTCACCCTGGAGATTAACAACGAAATCGGGTTGTGTCTTCAACTGGCGCACGGCCTGCAAGGCGCGGTCGGTTCCCGTGGGGCAGGAAACCGGCGTCATCGTCCAGGGCACGCCCAGTTCTTGGGCGTGCTTGCCGATGCGGGCGTCATCCGTGGCAACGAGCAAAGTGATGTCCGGATCGCCTGCCGCAGCGACCGCAGCAATGCGCACGACCCGTTGAAGCATGGTCTGCCCCGCGATCATGGCGAGTGGCTTGCCAGGCAGGCGCGTGGACCCGAAGCGGGCGGGAATGACGATGGTGGCCTTCATGCTACCCCCTTTATCAAGACGGCGCCCCCGGCGTCGCAATCAGAGATCACGCCGGAGAACGCCTACACCTCATGACTTGATGGTCGCCAGCCGTTTAGCGCAGGCGAGTCCAAAACGCAGCGGATCACAACGTTGGCGCATGACGGCTCGTGCTTTGACGGCAAGTTCCCTGGCCAAGTGCGGCTGGGTGAACAGCAAATGCATCGAGCGCGCAATGGAGGAAATCGAGGTTTCGTACCAGGTGAATTCAGGCCGTATGTCGCCGAGGGCCTCTTGGCCAACACAGGTCGGTATGTAATCGAGCAAACATGCCCAGTCAGGGGAGAGAAATTCGGCGGGGCCGGAAACCGGAGGGGCCATGACGGTTTTTTCAAGCAACATGGCCTCGATCAGGCAACGACCGAGACCTTCGGCGCGGTGGGGGGACACAAAAACATCAAAGCACGCCATCAGTTCGATCACGGCTTGTCGACTGTATTTTTCATTGATGAGTAATATTCTCGGGTCGCGTTGGGCCAGTCGCTCGAAGGCGGTGATGTCACCTGGTCGCAAAGACGGGGAAGATTCAGCTTTATATTTGAGGATGAGTTTAACTGGTGCGTTAGGGTTGTCCCCGAAAGCCGAGAGGAAGCCAAGGATTGTCGCCGTGGGATCTTTGCGCGCCACCAGGGAATTGCAGTCGAAAACTGAACCGAAGATAAAATCGGCAGGGTCGAGCTGGAAGGCCGTTCTGGAGGCGATCGTAGCAGGGACCTGGACGTGCAAGGGAAGAGTGATAACGGGCAGATCGGTTTGGGCGGAAAAAATAGAGGCGAGAAAGGAGTTGGACACCCAAAGTTCGTGTAAAAAGGGGAAAGCCGCACAATGCGAGGCAGGCAATTGGGGGAATTCCCAGTAGGGAGCACAGATATTGTAACGACCGGCAAAAAAATCAGGCCGATCCTGATGCAGCAACCTGATCGCGGGAAGATTGAGGCAAAACAGATTGACGTCATAGATCGGCGCAGTAACAATATCCTGGGCTAACGCCTCATCTGCATTGGAATTGATTAGGGAAGAATAATTTGTCTCGATTACCACAAAAGGTACGTTTGCGGCCTTGAGGGCCAGAACCTTGTCGCGTAGTTCCTGTCCCAGGCCATGCTCGCCCCTTGGCATGCCGAAAATGTTTAATCCGATCACCTTGCCCCACCCTCCAACTCTTCAAGGCGTCGCCTGAATCGTTGGCCCACAATCTCGGGAGAAAACTGCGAGGCAATATCAAACTTACCTTGACGAGCGATCGTGTGTCGAAAAACTTCATCATCATAGAGACGGCGCATGTATGAGGCGGCATGGTCAACGCGAGCATCAGCCCAACGTAATTGTTGTCCATGGTATTCGTTGCCATTCATTTTGACAAGATCGTAATCGACTAAGCAAGAGTTTTCTTGATTCATAAAATCGAGATTTCCAGAATATGCTGTCGCGATGACTGGCTTGCCATAAGACATCGCTTCGGCAATGGTCAATCCGAATCCTTCAGCTCGGTGCAGAGAAATATATGCGTCTGTATTGATATATAACGAGGCATTGTCGTCATCTGACAGTTGGGATTCGATAAGAAAGATACGTGGGTCGGTCGCGGCGAGTCGCTTGAATTTTTCGAAATGCGCTTTCGTTGTGGCGTCAGCCTGGAATATTTTGCACTTAAATACCAATCCGACATCCCGACTGGTATCGGGAAAGGCTTTTTGGAAAGCCTGGATCACTGCGAAGGGATTTTTCCGGGTCAGGGTCGAGTCGGCGCAAAAGGTGAACAAAAAAAGAAAACTTTTTTCAGGGAGGCCAAAATTCGCTCGTGTCCGCAAGGTGCCGGGCCATCGGGAAATCACCGGCAAAGGCATGGAAAAGACCGGAATCGACATGCGGCGAGACGCGGCTTTGGCGATGAAGTCGCTGAGCGCCCAGTACTCGTCGATATGTGCTGTGTCCGTGAGGTAATCGGGGAATTCCTCCAACTCCCATGCTCCATAACAAATAGTATAACTGGTTTTCAAAAAGCCGGTGCCACTGGCCTGGATCATTTTTTTCAGGCGCACCACGTCCCCGCAGACAATGGTATATTTTGAGGATTGGTACCCGCAAACAGTTCGGTTCGTTTCGCCATGCAGGGAGTCGTTAAAATTCACGCAGGTTACAAAGTCCTCGCCGAATTCACCGCGCAACACCTCGCTGACATTGCGGGTCATGACGCCCAGGCCTGTGACGATATTGTGTGGCCCAATAATGGTCATCCCGTGCCTCACCGTGCTCCTGCCCGCCAAGGTCAAGGCGCTTTCCACGGTTAAGTCCCGGATGAAGATACCGAGTTTGCGCGCGTCATCCGAGATCCCAGCGTCCGCAGGCGAATGAGGGAACAGCACGTGAATGACAAGATCAAGCATATTGTCGCAAAGTAGCCGGCGAGGCACAAGAATATTTATATTTTCCGTCTGTTGTGAAAGATTCACCGTCAGAAGCTCTTCTTGGCCCACGCAAAAACGGACCGTCTGCAATGGTAACAGATCAGAAACGAAAGCACTGACATTGGCAAACCGCAAGACTACATCCGTCGGGCAATGGTGCACGAAACGAAGTCTGAGGTGCGCTTCTCTGTCCTCCGACCAAACCCCGGAGGATTCCTGGCGGGCCCATCCATCACCCAAGGCAGGAAAGCCGGTTTCCTCGGCCGCGAAAGAAATTTTTTCGTGGAGATTACAGGGTAGATGGTTGTCAACCGGCAGTGCCTCCAAGGAAATCAGGCCCACGGCAATCGCGCGCGCATCTGCCTCGTCATCATTATTCATGCGCGAAAGGACCGATCCGCCCCCGGAGGTGACGAAGGTAAGCACCAAGGATCTTGTGTAATCTATCAGGAATGCGGGAACAATGAACATCTCCGTATGCAACTCCGAATCCTGAAGCTTGACCGCAAACAATATCGCGTTGCCGACGGTAATGGACAGGGCTACAGGAGAATCCGCACAGGCAAAGGCTTTGAATTCTATTCTGAACTTCACACCGGACGGGCTGACGGGCTGGGCGAAAGAAAGACAGACACGTGATTGCCCGACCTTGGACCAAGTTCCCCATGATTCCGGTTCCCACCATTGGTCGTCGAGCGCTTTTTGCGCGCCCCCGATCTTGGTAAAGTGAATGGTTTTCCCAAGAAAACACGTGACTTGATCCGTCAGACTATCGCGGCCAGGGGATGGGATTTCCCAATTGATGTTAAGCGTCTGCTTTATGACGTCGGAAGAAAGACAGGTCGTGAGCGCATCAAGTTTTTTAAAGTTTTTCGTGGCATACATCCAAAATTTATTTGCTATCGCGTCGAAGCAAAGGGCTGGTTCATTCGCGAAGCATTTCCATTTTGGATGGAACGCGATGCGTTCCTTATTGAAAAAAACTGCCTCGCTCAGAACGCTTGACGATATGGCGGCCACGCCAAGGAGCGGCAATTGCGACAAAATTTCATATATCGGTCTATTTATCAATGCCACATTCGCATAGCGTCGCAAGTTATCAAGCACCTGTCCTGGATTCACGTCATAGGGGTGCGGTTTAAAATATAGTGTCTTGTATTGTTTGGAAAGAAGTTCGAGCCTTTCATAATAGAGATCAAGGGATAGGATGCTGGAGTTATGGATCAAGGCCGCGTCCACATCGACTTGGCCACACAACAAAACCGAATTTTCGTCCAAAGCGAGCTTGGTCTTGCGTTGTGTCTCGGCGAAAATGATGTCCGCTGAGATCTTAAACACATACTCCGGAATGCGGCAGGCCTGAATCGCATACTCAAATTGCGGAACATTCGTTTCAGCCTGAAAAAAATAGTCCCGGCAGAACCTTATCGGATGAATGGCAAAGCTTAGGAAAGGAATGTTCAAAAGAGAAAAAGTCTTACGCTGCAAAGGAGAAAGCTCGAAGCCGATGATCAGACAGTTCGAAAAACAGCTATCAAAAATATCGATTAGATTTGGCGGGATATCCGTACCTTCATAGGTCTGTATCCAACTTTCAGCGGATGCGTCCCGCTGCAATGACCGATAGAATGCGGTGCCATCGAAGCTACCGTCACTGGTCCATAAAAATGGTTCTGGCTGGCAGCCTAGGGCCATGGACAGCGATTGGCGCATCAATCGATACATCCAAAGGATATTACCATTTTGGCAGGAACTCTTCGCATAGTGAACGCCCGATGCAACTCGCAAAAAGTCGCCTGTAACAACGAGACGTTTATTTTCATTTGACAGCCACGACTCGAGCAAAAAATTGTTGAACAGCTCTATCATTAATTTTCCCGAATGCTATTTCTTGAGTTGACTATCAGTCTACGAACAGATTTAACTGTCGTTGTGCAAAGATAAAATGTCCTTCCGACTTTTGCGTGAGTACCCTCGTTCAGGCATACTTGGGATGAAGCTCCAGTCCTCCGCAAAAGAAGAAGATGTCGTCTTGAAGTGCTCCCGGTTCCACGAGCAACCGTGCGGGTGGCCGATGCACGCCGGTGCGAGCCAGTTGTTTTCACGCATCAGGCGCAACGTCCAAATCGAGGACATCCGGCCTGCCCAGATCTTTCAGTAGCTTCACCGGGAAACGGGCGGGACGCTATCTCGACTTTGATCTGCCCGGCCAGTACGGCATCACCGTAAAGTTCTTGCGGCCAACGGCGTCGCCCCGGGCCCTTCGGCTGCTGCCGTTGACTGAACACAGCGGAACGCGACAGGCCCCAGAGGCGACAGATGCGCGCCATGCCGGAAGCTTTTCCGGTGAAGATCGAGATGGCCTGGCTCACTTCCTCGACCTCCAGGGCGTCAGCGGGTGGTGTTGCTCCATTCGGGCAGTTTCCCCCGAAGGAGTTCGTTTTCCATGGCCTGTGCGCCGAGATTCTCTCGCAGACGGTCGAGTTCGACGGAATTCTTGACCGGATGCGGCTTCAAACCAGTTTCACCCGCTTCCAGGAAGGTGTCGCACTACGGCGTCAACGTCGCCGCCGTCACCCCGAGAGGTCCCGGCGCACCAAGTCAATGTTCTCTCCGCGAAGAAGCCTCAGAACCGCCTGGGCGCACCTCCGTCCATACCATCGGACACCTCCTCGACAACCTCGGGAGTCGCCCACGGCGGTGTCTCCCAAAACCCGCTGCCGTTCCAGACGAAAGGCCGGCGGCCACCAAAAGGCAAAAAAACGCCACCCATTTTCGCTTAGTACCCTTTGACGAGCCTGTCGATGCGGCGCACCTGTTCGAGCAGGTGCGGCAGTTGCGAGAAGGGGATCATATTGGGCCCGTCACAGGGGGCGGTTTCGGGCGTCGGGTGGGTTTCGAGGAACAACGCGGCCACGCCGACGCTCACGGCGGCCCGGGCCAACACGGGCACGAACTCACGTTGCCCGCCGCTGCAAGACCGCTGCGCCCCAGGCAGTTGCACACTGTGGGTGGCGTCGAAGACGACCGGAGAACCTGTGGCGGCCATGATGGCCAGGGAACGCATGTCGACAACGAGGTTGCCGTAGCCGAACATGGTTCCGCGTTCGCACAGGGTAATCCGTGTATTGCCCGTAGCCAGGGCCTTTTGCAGCACGTTTTCCATGTCCCACGGAGCAAGGAATTGCCCCTTCTTGATATTGACCGGTTTCCCGGTGGCCGCCACGGCATGGATGAAGTCGGTTTGGCGGCACAAGAAAGCGGGCGTTTGCAGCATATCCACGACCGGCGCCACAACGGAGGCCTGTTGCGCCGTGTGCACATCGGTCAGCACCGCAACGCCCAATTGCTCCCGAATGGCTTGCAGCGCGTGTAATCCCGCCTCCAACCCAATGCCGCGAAACGAATCGTTCGCGGTCCGATTGGCCTTGTCGTAGGAGGTCTTGTAGATGAAGGGAATGCCCTGTTCGGCGAAGATCCGCTTCAAGGTGGCGGCGGTGTCCAGGGCGAAATCGTGGCTTTCCATGACACACGGGCCGGCAATGACCACCAACGGCAAGGCATTGCCGATTGTGATGTCAAAGGGGGGGGCCAGACGAACGGTGCGTTGCGGCGGAGTTGGCTTCATAGCGATCCCGAGACAAGAAAATTACAAGGTGTCCCACACCCCCGGGGCCAGATACCCCAGGCCGGGCTGGCGTCGAGGCGAAAGCGTGCCACGGCAACACGCCCTGACGCTCCTGCCGGTGACAGATGGCGGCCCAAATCCAAACAGTGTGTCATGCAAGAGCGTTTGGCGAGCTTGGACATTGCCCATTGGAACTAAAGGGGATCCTTCCCTTACCAAGCAGATCATGCAGATGCACGATGCCGCACAGCCTGCCCGAGCCTTCCAGCACGGGCAACACGCTGATGCTATGTTTTTCGGCAACATCCAGCGCCTTGCCCACGGTGACGCCAACATCGATGGTGACCGGGCATGTCGTCATGAACGTTGCCACCGGGCTGTCAAGATCCAACCGTCCCCGCGCCACCCCCCGGCGAATATCGCCGTCGGTGACCACCCCTTCGAGATAATTCTGGTCGTTGACCACAAAGACGATGCCGTAATTGCCCTTATCCAGGACAACCAGGGATTCCCGAAGCGAAACATCGCGCCGGACAAAGGGCAAGTCGTCGGAAGACATGATCGCTGTAATTTTCAACGAAAGGCGCATGCCAATAGCCCCGCCAGGATGACACCGATAAAAATCATTTTCACTGAAATTGCTTGCTTCGATCAGGCAGGCGGCGAAGGCATCGCCCACGGCCAGGGCCGCTGTGGTGCTGGCGGTCGGTACGAGCTTTAAACGACACGCTTCGACCGGGACCTTGACCTGTACCGGAAAGTCCGCCATGCGCGCCAAGGTGGAATGCAGATTGCCCGTGATTGCAATGGACTTGCAGCCCCGTTTTACAAACTCCGGCATCACCAGCAACAGCTCTTCGGTCTCGCCTGAATTGGAAAAAGCAACGATGACATCCTGCTCGCGCAACATGCCGAGGTCGCCATGCAAGGATTCAACCGGATGCAAAAAAAAAGACGGGTATCCGACGCTCGAAAACATCGCCGAGACCTTTCTGGCAATGAGGCCGGATTTCCCCATTCCCGTGAAGACCACGTTTCCCTTGCAATTTACCAAACATTGGGTAGCCAAAAAAAAATGTTCATCCAACGACTCTTTTACGGAAATCAGCCCCTGGCTTTCGATTTCGAGAACTTGCTTGCCTATTTCTATATACGATCGCATAGATACCGCCTTTTGCCAAAAAACATGAATTCGTAAAGCGCATCGCCTTACGTTGCAGTTTAGCTGCCTGCCGCCCTTGGGGTAAAAATCCCTCCCATGTGTCTCGGTGGTGCCGACATTAGTCTGAGCCAGACCGCTCTCGCCGCCACATGCAGCAACGACACGTACACGATGGACCGTTTGTCGTATCAGGTTGAAATTCGTCTCTTCTACTTGATCTTATGCAACATACGCTCACGCGTATTTCTTTCTTTAGAGCGCTATCGATCCTCTTCTCGTGGTGTCTTGCGAAGAGAAGCGAATTTCTGTGACGGCTGCCCTCGTTGAGCCAGCAACCTGTTGCTGCGCTCGAAGAATGCCCTTCTCAACCATACGCTCTTCCGCATCGGCAGTCAAAGTTCCGTAATGGCATGTCGCAGCTGCATTGCATTTCTCTTTAGGAAAAGAATAGCATGGGCCAGACCAAATGTCGACACTTCCTCGGGCTTCTTCATAATTAAAGGTTTACGAATCGCCTGCGACCGTTTCATACAATCTTGTCTTCATCGTCCACCGCTTCTCGGCTTCGGCAACCGCCAGATACAGCGCCTTGAACAGGGCGACCTCGGTCGGAAAAACGCTTTTCCCTTTCACGGTTTTTCTTACCCGGCTGTTGAGACTCTCAATAGGGTTGGTGGTATAAATCATCCGCCGCATTGCTTCGGGATAATTGAGAAAAGTCGCCAGTTCCGTCCAATGACGCTTCCAAGACAGCACGACCTGGGGATACTTCCGCCCCCAGATTTCCTCGAACTGGGCTAGCGCCATGAGGCCCGCCTCCTCGGTGGGTGCTGTGTAAATCGAGCGCAGACAGGTGGCAACTTCCTTGCGGTCCTTCCAGGCCATCTGGCCAGCGAATTCCGGACCTGGTGGACAAGGCAACGCTGGATCTCGGCCTGGGGATACACGGCTCTGATGGCTTTGCAGCCCGTTGCAAAAAACGGATTTGGCTCAGTTGAGGCTATGAATGCAGGCGAGCGGCAGGATGATGCAGGATTGATTTTCGAGGCATAGCATCAA
>JGI2065J20421_1000961_pt1 | contig 24683 bp, 21 predicted proteins | sample Biomet5_FD_20421 | JGI IMG/M metagenome (IMG submission 20421)
TCGGAGTAACAAATGTGCTGTATTTTGCCGGATTATCAGCTTTTTTTAGTTTATTTATTATTTTACATTATGGGAAAAATACGGCCTTGAATGTATTATGCTGTAAACGCGGCAGTGTATAGCAAAAGTATTGGTGCAAAAATGCAAAGAACAGCCTGATATAACTGTTTAAACAGTAAAAAGGACATCCTTTTCAATAATAGGATGTCCTGAAGTATTTTTTATTATTACTGCTGTTTTTTTGAAAGCATTTCTCCGCCTACTCCTATATTGTCTTTGCTCAATTCATTGATTAGTACGGTGTAGGCTGATTTTGGAAATCCCATTATGTCGCTCGCAGTTTGCGTCAAACCGGCTATCAGTTTTTCCTTCTTTTCTGTGTCAAGACAGCTGCAATCAATTTTTATCACCGGCATATTCTGTTCACCTCCGTCCTGTTTATCATACTTTGAATACTATAGCACAGCCTGAATGCACCATGTTGTTTTCTTGAAACAGGACAAAGGAATCGCTTGGATTAAATTGTTGTTTATCTGCTTATTCCATTGATAAAAAGTATATATGACTTCGGAGTCGTCTTTATTCAAATCACCGGCCGTCAATTGTGTTACCATAACATCGAAAAATACAGTAAGTTTTTGTAAACAGGAGGCAAAGATAGCGATGAAAAGAATCGTGGTTATTGGAACCGGAGGAGCCGGACTGGTCTCTGCGATAGCGGCGCGGAAAGCCGGGGCGGAAGTAATAGTCCTGTCAAAAACAAGCCGCGGATCAGCTTCCTGCACTGCATATTCGGCCGGTATTTTTTCACTGGCCTGCGGCGGAGTGACGCCGCAGGAGCATTACGAGAAAACCCTAAGTGTCGGCGGAAGGATCAACGATAAAGAGCTTGTTAAGGTGCTGACCGAGGAGGCTGAGGTCACGCTCAAAACTCTTCAGGATTGGGGAGTACAGATAAAACTGGGGCGCGGAACCGCATCTGCGCGCGCCTCAGCACCCAACGAACTTATGGGCGGAGGCGGTTTCCAGAAAGAGCTTGTCACGATTGCCGAAAGAGCCGGAGTCAAATTTGAGGATTGGACGGTCGCAACATCCCTGTGCATCAAAAACGGCAGGGTCACGGGAGTTATCACCCAGAACTGGCGCACAGGAAAGACGCAGGTTATAGATGCCGGGGGAGTGATCCTCGCAACAGGCGGGGGAGGCCAAATATACCTTTATACGGATAACCCCAGCCGGATCACGGGAGACGGATATGCTTTGGCATTAAACGCCGGGCTTACCCTCCGCGATATGGAATTCGTGCAGTTTTATCCGATCGGCTGGGCGGAGCCAAACTTTCCGCATTGGATGGCCGATGTTGCCCTTGTTGATTATCTAAGAATAACGGATGCCGACGGTCATGAATTTCTTAAGGAAGCGCTTTTTTCATGGGGGTACAAGAATGGACGCGAAGGTAATCTGTACGCAAGGGATAAATGCGCAGTGCTGATGTCTGAAAAGGATCGCAGCGGGGGAGTGTATGCACACATTGAGGACCTGACTGAAGATCAATGGGCAGACCCGCAGCTTCGGTATTGCCTGACACTTGATGTAAGATTTTTCAATAATCACCGCAGACCTCTTAAAGTCGCTCCCTTGGAACACTATTTCTGCGGAGGGATAAACATTGATTCATACGGGCACACCGCTGTTAAAGGTCTGTATGCCTGCGGGGAAGTCACGGGAGGTGTTGACGGTGCCAACCGCATAGGCGGCAATGCACTGTCCAATATAGTTATATTCGGACTGAGGGCCGGAATAGCTGCATTTGATGAATGCGAAGCATCAGCAGCTTCTGAATATTCAGGTGCTGAATATAACGGATTGCTGCCTTGTTCTCAGAACGGGGCAAAACCTGAAACACTGCGCAGGGAACTCCAAAAAAAAGTCTGGGATGCAGTAGGTCCTGTGAGATATACGGCTGAAATGACGGATTGCCTTGCTTACCTCAATGACCTTAAAAAAAGAAGAATAAGAATTGAGACTCCATTGGATCGTCTATGCGCACTTGAAATGGAGGGACTTATATTGACAGCGGAAGCTGTAGCCGGCGCTGCACTTAAAAGGCGTGAAAATATTGGAACGCATTATCGCTTATAGTCTGTGCTGCCGGCGTTTATTAAACATTTTTCGGCAATCGACCAGGCATGCTTGACAAGCAAAGGAGGATGAGCAGCGTTATGATACCTATAGAACATCAGAATTTCATAAACAGGGCAGTTGAGATACTTAAACAGGACGGCCGCATAGCAGGCGCTGCCCTGGGAGGCTCGTACATAACTGGCATAATGGATGAGTTTTCTGATCTGGATTTTGTTATAGCTGTATATCCTGAATTTTACGGGCAAATGATGAATGAGAGAATGGAAATAGCCGGAAAACTCGGTGTCCTGCTGTCTGCCTTTACAGGTGAACATGTCGGCGAACCCCGCCTTGTAATATGTCTTTATGATTTTCCGCTCATTCATGTCGATTTAAAGTTTGTTTCACTTGCGGACGCAGCCAGGCGAATTGAAGATCCTATCATTTTGTATCAGAAGGACGATATAGCCCTTGCGGGTGTTTTGTCTGAAGAAGCAGCAGCTTTTCCTTTGCCTGATATACAATGGATAGAAGACAGGTTCTGGGTATGGGTGCATTACGGAGCAGGGAAAATAGGCAGGGGAGAACTCTTTGAAGCAATGGAACACATCTCTTTTTTACGACAGACTGTGATAGCTCCTCTTATTCTGATGAAAAACGGCAAACTTCCGCGCGGTGTGCGTAAAATAGAATCTGATGCTCCTTACGATATTCCAGGGCTTCTCGGCACTGTTGCTGTTCATGATGCACGAAGCTGTTTCATGGCGCTTAAAAAGGCAGCTGAGCTTTATGTCGGGCTGAGAAAACAGTACACGGACGGAACTTTCCAATTAAGAGATGCGGCTGAAGAAAAAACAATGGCTTATCTTGAAGATGTAGGAAATAAGGTGTGCTGCAATTGATTTTACTAAGCCGCCGCTATCTTCCCATTGAACTGGCTATGTTGTCTGCTGCCTGTAAAACAAAATCATAGCAGGGCTGTTATCCGGCTGAAGCGATATTAACGTGTCAAGGCTGATATCACTGTTCTTAACCGTATTGGTGGTTATCTTTTATTTCCATGATCTTATTTTATTTATATATTTGGACTGCATTGATAAGTGAAGCTTTAACAAGTTCAATTTAATTAAAAATTTTCCATTTTTTAGATCCTTATGTTTGAATATTGACAAATTAAAAAAATGGCATTAATCTTCTAGCATAAGTTATCGCGATAACCAAAACGGCAGGAGGATAGTATTTTGTCTGAATTGTCAGAGAAAGTGTATGTCAATACGGTATACGACATGATGGTAAATGAAGGCGTAGGCCAGGTGAGCATCAGAAAAATCGCAAAGGCGCTGGGAGTATCGAGCACTCTGCTGTATCGTTACTTTGACAGCTTGGAGCATTTGATGATATATGCATCACTGCGGTGGCTTCGTCCGTATCTTAAGGACCTTTCAGATATGGATGTGGAGGAGCTGAACTCCCCGGAAGGTTATTTTTATATGTGGGAGCGATTCAGTGTATACTGCTTTGCCAATCCTCAGGTATTCAATAATATATTTTTTGTCAAGCACCCGTATCCGCTGGAGCCTATTTTTAAAAAATATTATTCCATGTTTGAGGAAGACCTGTTTTGTCTGGATAATATCAAGAGAAGCTATTTAACTGAAGATTCACTTGAATTAAGAAATATGCACGCATTGAAGAACACTATGCGAAGTTATAATTTATCTGAGCATATTTTGGATCAGACAAACAAGCTCCACATCTATATTTTTAAAGGTATGTTCAAAGATTTGCTGGACGGTGCTCAGTGTCCTGCCAATTACACTGACCAGCTCATCAAATATTTGCGTACTACAAGTTACTTTATGTATATGTATTAGGATGTATATTTTTTTTGAGTGTAAGTTATCGCGATAACATAATCATCACTCAAATCAAACCGAATTTACTCTCAGCACGGCACTGCTGAAATTAGTTTAAAGCGGAAATTGCCGATGTTGTACAGGTATCGCTGAGGAGGACTTTGCCTCAGGATAGTTTGAAAGTATTACCTGTATCAATTCCGGAACCCTGATTTAATTAGAATTCATCCGAGGAAGGTGCAATAATATGGTTAATAACGAGGTTTCACTTATTAAGAAAAATTTTTTCAAAATATGTCTGCTCGCTTTTGCCGGCTCAATCATTTATGGCCTCCCGTATTTCAGATACTACTATTACGACGCATATCTTGCTGCGTATTCTCTCACAAATGCGCAGATGGGCACCCTGGGCAGCGCATTCGGCTTGCTGGGCCTGCTTTCTTATCTTGTCGGCGGTGTACTTGCCGATAAATTTCCTGCCAAGGGACTTCTAATATTTTCGCTGGTGGCAACCGGACTAGGCGGAATACTGCATATAATATTGCCGACATACACGGCGCTTGTCATTATCTACGGACTGTGGGGCATAACATCCCTCCTTACTTTCTGGCCGGCACTGATGAAAATCATAAGAATGCAGGCAAGCGATAAAGAACAGGGCAGGGCATACGGTTTGTTTGAAGGCGGCAGAGGAGTCGTAAATGCTGTACATATGGCACTTGCAACGGCTATATTCGGGTATTTCCAGTCTCAGGCTGCCGCTGCGCTGGGGCTGAAATGGATAATCATTTTTTATTCTGCAGCGCCGATCCTGTGCGGTCTGCTTTTCTTTTTCGTTCTTGATAATCCTCAGCCTGAGTGCAAAACAAAACAGCCTGATGCAGAAAAAAAATCGGATATAAAGTCGCTTGTCAGCGATATTGTGACAGTAATGAAAATGCCGGCAGTATGGCTTGCCTGTGTTATAACCTGCACAACATATACCTTTAACCTTTCTTATTTTTATTTTACCCCTTATGCAACAAACATTCTTGGGACGTCTGCTGTTTTTGCAGCTGTTCTGACAGTGCTTGCACAGTACTGCAGACCTGTTGCATCACCTTTCGGCGGCTTCATGGCCGACCGTGCAGGCAAAGCTAAGGTTATGTTCTGGGGATTTGTTGCAATGGGCCTTTGCACATTTATGATAATGAATTTACCGAAAATACCTTATCAGTCATATGTTCTTGTGGCACTTTGCCTGCTGCTTTACTTTGCGATGTACTCTAATTTCGGTATTTATTTTTCACTTCTGTCCGAAGGCGGAGTTCCGATTCGTTATGCAGGGACGGCCATAGGTCTTGTTTCAACGCTTGGTTATCTTCCTGAGATACTGTGTCCGCTTTTTGCCGGCAAACTGCTCGATAAATATCCGGGAGCACAGGGATATACCATTTATTTTACAGGGATAATCGTTGTCGCAGTCGTTGGCGCATTGGCGTCAGCGATATGGGTCAAATGTTTTGCACCTAAAAAGGCGTCGGTTGCTGAAACTGTCAGTGAGGCATAAACAATAAAAAGGAGGTCACGTTTATGGACGAATACAAGGAAAAGCAAATTGTAACAGAATTTCCTTATGGCTTCAGTGTTATTGAAAATGACTGGATCACATTAGAAGACGGAACAAGATTATCAGCAAGATTCTGGTTCCCTGAATCGGAAGTGCCTCTTCCTGCAATTTTGGAATATATCCCTTATCGCAAGACAGACGGTACAAGGGCAAGAGACGAGCCGATGCACGGCTATTTTGCAGGCAACGGATATGTTGTTGTCCGTGTCGATATGAGAGGAAGCGGCGAATCCGACGGACTGCTGCGCGACGAATATCTTAAACAGGAGCAGGATGACGCCGTTGAAGTCATAGACTGGATAAGCAAACAGCCTTGGTGCGACGGGAATGTCGGTATGATGGGCAAATCATGGGGCGGATTCAATTCGCTGCAGGTCGCAGCAAGGCGCCCGGAGGCTCTTAGGGCCATAATCACGGTAGGATTTACGGATGACAGGTATAACAATGATATACACTACAAAGGCGGCTGCCTGTTAAATGATAATTTCTGGTGGGGAGCGATAATGCTTGCATACCAGTGCCGTCCGGTCGACCCTAAAATTGCAGGGGATTCATGGAGAGAAAAATGGATCAGAAGATTGGAAGAAATGCCTCTGTGGATGGAACTCTGGCTTGAACATCAGACAAGAGATGAATATTGGAAGCACGGATCCGTTTGCGAAAACTACTCGGATATCCGGGTTCCGGTCCTTGCAATAGACGGCTGGGCCGATTCTTATACCAACACTGTGCTGAGCCTGATCGAAGGGCTCGATGTCCCTAAGAAAGGGATAATAGGCCCATGGGCGCACGTTTATTCGCATGACGGTGTGCCCGCTCCGGCGATGAGTTTTCTTGATGAGGCTGTAATGTGGTGGGATCATTGGCTGAAAAAGAAAGAAAACGGAGTGATGGATTCCCCGACCGTCCAGGCATGGATTGAAGAGAGCCAGTATCCGTCGGTTTACAAACCTGTAAGCAAAGGTTACTGGATAGGCCTGGATTCGTGGCCGTCCAAAACGGTATCTCCTGATGTTTTCTCCCTTTCGCACGGAATACTCCATAAAGGGGAAAGCAAAACCGCGGAATCCGTTGTTTTAAAGACGCCGCAGAATCACGGACTGCTTGCCGGAGAATGGATGGGGGCAGGCGTGCCTGGCGAAAACCCTGCCGACCAGCGTATTGACGACGGCATGTCCATGGTTTTCGAAAGCGATGTCATAAGCGCTGATTATGAAATTTTAGGATACCCGCGCTTTGAAGTCGAACTTTCCAGCGACAAACCCAAAGCAATGCTTTTTGCCCAGATTTCCGATGTAGAAGAGGACGGCGCTGTAACAAGAGTTTCATACGGGGTAATGAACCTCACTCATCTTCATGGGCATGATAAGGTTGTTGAACTTAAAAAAGGTGAGAAAGTCAAGGCTTTCGTAAAGCTGGACTGCTGCGGACACCTGTTTAAGAAAGGTCACAGGATACGTATTTCTCTTGCAACCACATTCTGGCCTATGTTCTGGAGCATGCCTGAAAATGCGGCCCTTTGCCTCGATCTTTCCACGGCAAGACTCATTCTTCCGGCAATTGCAAGCCAAAAATGCAAAGGCCCGAATACGGAGCCGAAATGCGCTCCGCTTACACCCACCACACTGCTGTCTGAAGGAAAAGTTGATAGATCAATAAGTTATGATATCTTAAAAGATACATGGACATGTATTACAGATGGGGTAGGAGGGGTATTCGGAGAAGGCATCTACAGGTTCGATGACGTAGATGTCACAGTCGAGCATAACCTTAAAAGGGAATTGGTTTTAAATAATCAGGATCCGCTTTCCGCATCGTATACCATTATACAGAAAATGAAGATCGGACGTGAAGGATGGGTCATTGATGCCGATATTACCGTCAGACAGACATCTGATTTAGATAATTTCATCCTCACGGGGGAAATGAAAGTTAAGGAAAATGGTTCAGATGTCTTTGAAAAGGAGTGGAATCGTAAAATTTCAAGAAACGGACTGTAATAAAGCGATAAAAATTACGATTAAAAATGAGCGGTATGGAATTTGTTTTTCCATATCGCTCATACCGGAAGAGGTGGGCTAAATGCAAGTTTCTGCTTATTTTTGGATGATATCTTTCTATCTGTTTGCCATCGTGTGCTATGGATTATACATTGCAAGGAAAAAAGTACGTACGACAGACGATTTTGTTACATCGGGAAGGAATTTGCCTCTTTGGATTTTGGTTGGTACGCTTATTGCGACATGGTATGGCGGCGGAGGTATAACAGGCACAGCAAACCTTGTTTACACTAAAGGGCCGCTGGCGGGCCTGTTATTCGAATTTGCATCTCCGCTGGCAATAATTATCATATATTTTCTTGCAGCAAAAATACGGAATAATAAGAATGTAACGATACCAGAACTTTTCTATGAAAAATACGGTTCGGCGGCAAGGATACTCGGCGTGGTTTTTATAGTTATGGCGTATATAGGCATATGTTCTTACCAGTTTAAAGGAGCAGGGTATGTACTTAACCTGACTACCGGGATTTCCGTCGAATTAGGTACGATAGTGGCAGCGGTAGCCATTATCTTACTCTCTGTAACCGGCGGACTTTTAACTGTTGCATATACCGATGCTATAAGTGCTATTTTTATATTTATATCTTTGTTACTTTCGGTATCTTTCCTTTTATTTACAGGCGGCGGATTTTCAGGTTTATTTTCAGATATACCGCCGGAAAAGCTTACTCTGCTTGGCGGAGAACGTCCGCTCGACACACTTGGTTATGTGATAGCCATGCTGTTTTTAACGCTGGGGGATCAGAATCTGTTCACTAGGTTCGGTGCTGCCGTTGATGAAAAAGTAGCAAAAAAATCCGCTCTGGGGTTCATAATCGGCAGTATGGTGCTGTCGTGCCTGAACGTATTTGTAGCTACGGTTGCCATACCCTACCTTCCTGGTATAAAACCTGACACTGCCTTTTTAATGGTCTCCATGAAGATGCTTCCATTCATTCTTGGCTGCTGCATGCTTTCTTCAGCAATAGCATTCATGATAACGACAGGTGATTCGTTCCTTTTATCATCTGCGACTAATATATACAACGACATAATAAAACCGTATTTCAGGAAGGATCTTTCTGAAAAAGAAAGTTTTATTGTGATGCGTGTACTGATAATAATTTTAGGCGTTTTTGCATATCTGCTGATTACACAGTTCCCGGATATATTGAGCGTCATGATGTACGCGTATACCATATATGGAGCTGCAATAACGCCTGCGCTGATAGCCGCTTTATGCTGGAAAAATGTAACTCCGGCCGGAGGGACCGCTTCTATGATAGTAGGCGGGGTCACAACATTAGCCTGGGAATTTGTACTGAAATCAAAAATCGGCAACTTTGACAGCTCTTTCGTAGCAATTCCTGCCGCTATTATTACTTTGGTTTTGGTAAGCTGGGCTACCAAAAAACGGGAAGCAGAAATCGGATAATGACATGCAGTACATTGTTGTGCTGTCCCCGGCCAGTATGCAGGAAATGCGTTCAAATTTAACAGCGTCCAGAAAAGATCAATCATTGTTGTGCAGCATAGGTTTTCTGACGTAAAATCGTGCGGATTCAAAGGACAATGCCGCATGTCCTATAATATTGATAACAATGTGTACAGGCTTGCGAAGGCAGCTTTTTTGTATAACTGCAATAGCTTCGGCAGAGCTGGAGATTGTATAAAATATTCATGTTCCGTTTAAATTAAAAGTCCCTGCATATTTATTTTTATGCAGGGACTTTTAATTATTATAAAGTTTCAGCAGGGAATGCAAATGTATGTGACGAAAATATAAATTCAGGTCCATTGATTTTGATACCGGGGAAGGACCAATTTTATCGGCATTTTAAAAACATTTTTTTAAAAAATCCGCAACGTCAGACAGCTGGCTGTTCCCGTAAGATTTTTCAAGGACTGCATCATGCATCGGTTTTCCGTAAGCACGGCCGGCAAGGATATTTTCAAGGTCTGAGGCTAAAGATGTTTCCATCGAATCAGTGTATACTTTTACGGAGTCGATAATGCCGTCCTTATGGTTTAACAGGATCTGCACATCCCCCCATCCGAATCTTGTATGCAGTTCAGCCTCAAAAGACGACAGAAGCCCGTAGCGCCATTCCCAAGACGAATATTTGGAATATAAAATGTCAAGTTCATCCGAGGCAAAGTCTGTCATATCGACATATGCGGCCTTACCGTATTCTTCAGTGAAAACTTTCATAAGAGCCTGCTTCATGATAGCGGCAGTAAGTCTAGGGTTGAATTCTGTAAGGTTTGCGATCCTTGAACGCACCGAGGTCACACCCTTTGCCATAAGTTTGGCTTTTTCAGGGTTCAGGTATTTGCTCATTTTCTCAGGATCAGTATGTACCAGCAGAGTACCGTGCTGCATAGAGCATTTTTTAGTATGGCGGAAAGCGTTGCCTGAAAATTTTCTGCCTTCCGCCGTAATATCGTTACGTCCGGTGAATTTCGCATCAATGCCGCAATTCCGGCATGCAGTTATTATTACGCCGAGCTGGCGTTCCAGGTCATATCTGGAGGGATCTGCCGCAAAAGTAAAATTCAGGTTTCCCATATCATGAAAAACAGCTCCTCCGCCTGAGCTTCGTCTTGCCAGACGCCCGCCGTCAGCTTCAAGCTTTTCACAGCAGCATTCCTTCCATGCATTCTGGTTTTTTCCTATTACAACAGTGTCCCTGTTTTGCCATAGGTAGAGGACCATCTCATTTGGTTCGGCCGAGTCCATTATAAGTTCTTCCATAGCGAGGTTGCGCCATGGGTCCGTATTATCGGTGACTATTATTTTGTTCTTCATCAAAGCCGGTACTGGCAATGTAAGGTCCTGCATTATATTTTAAAATTTCCCCTGTATTTTATTAATCGATGCCTGTTTTGCCGCTTCAACTACATGCTTTATCAGGACTGCTGTAGTTACGGTTCCTACACCGCCAGGCACAGGTGTGATTCGGCTGACTATATTTTCGGCATCACGGAAGTTGACGTCACCGCAAAGTTTGCCATCGGCACCTACGTTTATTCCAACATCAATAACCACCTGGCCCGGTGAAAAATAATTTTTATCCGCTATGTTTGCGTGTCCGGCAGCAACTATCACTATTTCAGCTTCCCTGCATAGTGAGGATATATCCTTGGTTTTTGTATGGCATATCGTTACGGTTGCATGTCTTTTAAGGAGCATCATTGATAAAGGTTTGCCGACAACAAGGCTCCTCCCTATAATCGTTACGTTTTTTCCCCTGGGGTCTATCCCGTAATAATCAAGGATCTCCATGCATGCCTGTGCTGTGCAGGGGGCATAGCCGACAGTGCTGTCTGTGAATACCCCTGCAAGCGAGCTCTTCGTTATACCGTCTACGTCTTTCTGCGGGGCAAGTATCCCGCAGACTGCGTTATCGTCAAATTGCGGCGGCAATGGCCTGAATATCAGCGTACCGTGCACTGATCCGTCATTATTTATCGTGCGTATGCCGGCTATCAATTCGTCCTGTTTTACATCTTCACTGTACGTATATTTTTTTATCCCGACACCGATCGTATCGCAATGCGATACTACGCTGTGTTCATATGCCATATCGTCGCCGCGATCGCCCACTCTTACTATAGCAAGAACAGGAGTTATCCCGTTGGATTTAAGCTCGCACACATCTTTCTGGAGTTGCGGGCGCATATATTCAAGCACAGGTTTGCCTCTCAGTATTTCGGCCATTAATGTCACCTGCCAGTGCGGCTAGGCATCGAGTGAATCGAATGCCCGTCTGCAAGTTCGACGGCTTCTGTAATAGCCTCGCTGAAAGTGGGGTGTGGGCGGATCACGCGCAAAAGATCGCTTTTGCTAAATCCTGCAGAGATAGCCGATGTCATCTCTGAGATCATATCTGTAGCCCGTGCGCACATAAGCTGCGCGCCGAGAAGTTTTTCCGTTTTGGAATCGAACACCAGTTTTATAAAGCTGCGTGGCTGCATCTCGATTAAAGTTTTGGCATTTCCGTTCATAACATATTTGCTTATTTTTACATCTATGCCGGCCGCTTTTGCTTCGTCTGCAGTCAGTCCGGTGCAAGCTATTTCCGGATTTGTGTATACGCATGACGGAATAAGCGAAAGATCGGCAAAACAATCTGTTTTTCCGCTGATATATTCGGCACAGGCTATACCTTGAGCCTCGGCTGCATGTGCCAGCTGTATTCCGCCTGTGATGTCCCCTATGGCGTATACGTTGGGCATGGATGTACGTAAATTACAGTCGACTGTGATATACCCGCGCCTGGTTTCGATTTTGACACCTTCTGCGAACAGGTTTTCGGTATTCGGCCTTCGTCCTGCCGAGACCAGTATGTTTTCCGCGGTTTTTTCGATTTCACTGTCATTATGCTTAAATGTGCATGAAAGGGCCACGCCTTCTGCTCTTGCTATTTTATCAACGGATGAGGAAGTGTATATTTCTACACCGGCTTTTTTCAGTATCATGGAGGTGTTTTGCGATATGTCCCTGTCCATCATTGGCAGCACCCTGTCAAGGGCTTCTATTACTGTTACGCGGCTCCCCAGGGCCGAATAAATATATGCCATTTCAACGCCGATTACTCCGCCTCCGATAATAATCAGACTGTCGCTGAATTTTATGTTTTTTTCAAGCAAATCGCTGCTTGTCATCACACCCTGCAGGCCGGCTCCTGGAATCGGTGGGACCGACGGGACCGATCCTGCTGCTATAATGATATCAGAGGCTTCATATACATTATCCCCAACTTTTACAGTGCCGTCAGGCTGCAGTATCCCCTGTCCGTATATTAAATCGATGCGGTTTCCTTTGATCAGGTTTTCCAACCCGTTTCTCAGGTTGCCTACCACAGTATCCTTGTATGCATGCATACGGCTGAAATCAAAGGATATCCCGGCAGCATTTATCCCGATCGTCTCCGACGCTAGCATATCCTTATATGCTATTGCTGAATGCATAAGTGCTTTTGTAGGTATGCACCCGCGGTTAAGGCAAGTGCCGCCCAGGTCGCGGCATTCAATCAAAGCGGGATTCATCCCTAGTTCCGCAGCGCGTATAGCTGCTGCGTATCCGCCAGGGCCGCCGCCTATTACGATAAGGTCATACTTCAATTGTATTACCTCCCAAAATAGTATCAATTAAGATGATGCACTTTTATAAGTAATCAGTGCATCGTTTTTAAGGGGCGGCGCTGAGCCGGCGGCCGCCTCTTAAAAACAATAAAATTATTACTTGCCGTGATCGTATCTGAGTATCGGGCTGCGTGCCGCCCTGACTTCATCAGGACGTCGTATGTATGCTTTGGTCGGAGCCTCTTTCATTTTTGAAGGATTTTCATGTGCTTCTTTGTAAAGTTTTATAAGTATATCCGCCGCCTTATCAAGAGTTTGCTTCGACTCGGTCTCAGTCGGTTCAAACATGAGGGCCTCATGCACTATAAGCGGGAAATACATCGTTGGCGGATGCATTCCCCAGTCGATAAGCGATTTGGCTACATCAAGCGCACTAACTCCGGTTTCCTTTTTAAGAGACTCGAGAGAGGTCACGAATTCATGCATGCATGTATGCCTGTATGGCATTTCATAAGTTTCAGAGATCCTTGACATCAGATAATTGGCATTCAGGACAGCCGTTGATGCAGCTTCCCTTATTCCTTCAGCACCCAAAGTCAGGATATAAGCAAGCGCTTTTACAACTACAAGGAAATTGCCGTAAAAGGATTTTACCTGTAACCCGTTTCCGCCTTCAGTATACGTGCATTTGGGAAGAAACTCCCTGAGGAACGCCTTGCATCCGACAGGGCCGCTTCCGGGACCGCCTCCGCCGTGCGGAGTGGAAAACGTCTTGTGAAGGTTAAGGTGGACAACGTCGAATCCCATATCTCCCGGGCGCACTACGCCCATTATCGCATTTAGGTTGGCGCCGTCGTAATATGTCAGGCCGCCTGAATCATGAACCATTTTAGTGATTTTCAGTATGTTTTTATCGAACAGGCCCAATGTATTCGGATTCGTGAGCATGAGTCCGGCCGTGTCGTCTCCCAGGACCTCCGAAAGCTTTTCAATATCTACGCAGCCGTCCTTGCCGGATGGAACTGATACTGTCTGGAAGCCTGCCATGCTTGCGCTTGCAGGGTTTGTTCCGTGTGCAGAATCAGGTATTATTATTTTTTTACGTTTTGTGTCATTCCGTGAAAGATGGTATGCCTTTATAAGCAGGAGTCCGGTGAACTCGCCGTGTGCACCCGCCGCCGGCTGGAATGTCATTGCATCGGTGCCTGTGATCTCGCACAGATATTTTTCCGCCTTATCTATAACAAGCCTGCATCCCCTGACGGTTTCGGAAGGCTGCAGCGGATGGATGCATGTGAATTCGGGCATTGCGGCTATTTCCTCGTTTATCCGCGGGTTATATTTCATTGTGCATGAACCAAGCGGATAAAAACCGCAGTTTACACCGAAGGCGTTATGGCATAACTCGGTATAGTGACGGCTCACGTCAGTTTCCGACATTTCAGGCAGGTCCAGAGGAATAGCCCGTTTAAATTCAGCAGGCATACCAGTCCTTGGAACATCGCATTTCGGAAGGATAAAGCAGTGTCTGCCCGGCACGCTTTTTTCAAACAGAAGTTCCATTATTTACATACCTCCCTAACGATATCAACTGCTTCGTCAAGTTTTTCACGTTCCACTTTTTCCGTTACGCACCAGAGTATCCCGTCCTTGAGGGGCAGCCCTCCCAATATGCCGGCCTCCTCAAGTTTCTTTAATATCAATGCCGGATCGGTCTCCGTTTTCGTCAGGAATTCATTGAAATAACATCCTGAATTCGCCATTGAAATGCCCTTTATCTTGCACAGTGATTCCGCGAAATAATGGGCTTTTGACATGGACTGTTCTGCAGCCTCCCTGATGCCGTCAGGCCCCATAACGCTCATATATACTGCTGCTGTAAAAGCGCAAAGTGCCTGGTTGGAGCAGATGTTGCTCGATGCTTTTTCCCGGCGGATATGCTGTTCACGCGCCTGAAGAGTGAGAACGAACGCCCTGTTGCCATCGCTGTCGACTGTCTCGCCGACTATCCGTCCCGGAAGATGTCTCATCATGCTTTTTTCTGCAGCCATGAATCCTAGGTAAGGTCCGCCGTATGACATCGGAATGCCAAGAGGCTGTCCTTCTCCGACTGCAACATCGGCACCGCACTCGGCAGGAGTTTTCATTATTGAAAGTGATATTGGATTGCAGCCCATTATAAATTTCGCCCCTGATGAGTGAGCGATTTCGCCTATCCTGGCTGCATCCTCAATAAGTCCGAAGAAATTAGGCTGCTGGATATAAACTGCGGCTGACGTTTCTGTCAGCATCGATTCGAGCGCACTTATGTCGGTCTTTCCATCTTTTCCCGGTATTATAATTACATCCGTGTCCGTGCCGAAACAATATGTCTTTACCACGGAAATTGTATCGGGATGCGCCGTATCGGATATCAGGACTGTCCTGCGTTTTGCGTTAACGCACATTGCCGCTGCCTCAGCCGCTGCCGTCGCTCCGTCGTAAACAGAGGCATTTGAAACGTCCATACCTGTCAGCGAGCATATCATAGTCTGATACTCGAAAATGGACTGCAGGATTCCCTGGCTGAGCTCAGCCTGGTAGGGCGTGTATGCCGTTACAAATTCTTCTTTCGATGTTATGAATTTAACAATTGACGGAATATAGTGGTCGTATGATCCGGCACCGCGCAGAATGGTTGAAAACACGCGGTTCTGTTTTGCTATTTCTGTCATTTTACGTCGGACTTCGAGCTCTGAAAGGCCTTCAGGCAGATCCAGAAGCCCCTTGAACATCGCGCTGTCCGGCACATCCGCATAGAGCCCGTTTATATCAGACAGCCCTATTGCGCTTAGCATCTCACCGCGTTCTGCTTTTGTCGACGGAATATAGCTTCCCAATTTAATCACCCTTTGCGGCAAATTCTTCGTACTGTCCGGCATCCATAAGTTCTGTACGGTCGGATATATTTTTAATTTTTACAAACCATGCTGTGTTCGCATCCTCGTTGATCATCTGCGGATTGTCAGACAGTGCTTCGTTTATGTCTTCAACCTCTCCTGTTACGGGGCTGATAACATCTGACACCGCCTTTACCGATTCGACTTCGGCAAAAGGCTCTCCGCTTTTAAGAATATCGCCTTTCATCGGCAGATTTACAAATACCAGTTCTCCCAGCTCATGCTGGGCAAAATCTGATACGCCTATTGAAGCGGTGCCGTCATTTTCAAACCTGACCCACTCATGTGTCTTTGCATACATACGGTCTTTCGGATAATTCATAATTGGATTTCCTCCCTGGATTTAGTAGTTGTAATATATTTACTTTGTATTTTTGCTTCTCTTATAAAAGGGCAGAGCTATAACTTCGACCTCGACACGGCGTCCGCGGACATCGGCCTCGAATTTCGTGCCGATCTGCGAGTATTCTGTTTTTACTGCCGCCATGGCGATAGGAGCATTAACGAACGGACAGAATGTGCCTGATGTCGTATGTCCGGCAACAATATCATCGAGATACAGGTCACAGTGTTCGCGGACGATACCGCGTCCTGTAACAGCAAGACCTACTCTGGCATACATGGGGTCTCCTCGTGAAATCAGGGCTGCTTTGCCTGCAAAATCATCTTTGCCGGTTTTGACGAATATTCCCAGTCCGGCTTCAAGAGGCGAGACCTTTTCATCCATTTCATGCCCGTAAAGAGGCATTGCAGCTTCCATGCGCAGTGTGTCCCGTGCGCCGAGGCCGCATGGGATTAAGCCGCAGCAGCTTCCTGTACTGATAAGAAGATTCCATATTTTGACGGCATCTGCTTCAGGACAGTAAATTTCATAGCCGAGTTCACCCGTATAACCTGTTGACGATATCAGGCATTTCACTCCGTCAAGGCTGACATCTTTTTTGAAGCTGTAATATTTGGAAGGGATAAATTCATCAGGCAGCAGTTTCTTCATAACGGAAGCGGAGGCCGGCCCCTGAAGTGCAATCTGTGCAATTGAATCGGAAATGTCTTCAATATCCGCGCTGCCTTTGAGATTTGATTTCATCCAGGCAAAATCTTTTTCTCTGTTTGCTGCGTTTACAACAAGCATGTAATATTCGTCGCTGATTTTGTAAACCAGTACGTCATCAACGACTCCGCCGTCGTTATTGCACATAGGGCTGTAACGAACCTGCCCGTCCAGCATTCCTGAACAGTCATTTGTAACTATATACTGGACGTTTTTTAATGCATCGGGTCCTTTGTATATGATCTCACCCATATGTGAGACATCAAATATCCCGCATGCCGTGCGTACGGCCATATGTTCCTTTATCACGCCTGTCGCTTCGTATTGTACCGGTAAAAGATACCCTGCAAACGGAACGATTTTGCCTCCGGCGGCAAGATGGCAGCTGTACAGCGGTGTTTTCTTATCCATGATCCATAAATACCTCCTTGTGTTTTTTTTAACAAAAAAAACAAAGGCGCACGGCAACGTTGTTACGCTGCTGTACGCCTCTGTTATGTGACCTGAAAGTTTCCCTTCCTCAGCTGTATTCTAAGGAAGGTTGCATCTTCGGTGCATTTCTGCTTTCCAGAGGTACGTCAGAACCCGGTCCTTTTGCCTGAGAGAATTTTACATTACCCCTTCGGCGACAGATTGACTCACTGTTCTCTTCCAGATCCTTCATCCGTACGATTATAGTGTAGAACAAGCTTATATCCGGAGACCCTTATCTGCGGACCTACCATTAAGCCATAAGACATATTACGATGACGGAATAGATATATCATTGTGCCATTGTTAAGTCAAGTATTAGGCGGATTAAAATTATAATCGGTAAATTCTGCATATTGAATCTGAAATATACTTTTTATCTGTTTTCACAAACAGGCCTTGCTGAAAAATATTTTGCGGGTACGTGTGCTGCCTTACGTTAATTTTAAAGATGCCATGGCTGCTGAGGCAGAAATCTTTAAAGCTCATCAAGATAGTGCTGCAGCATGCCGGCCAATTTTCCTATGTGGATACCGTCTACAAAAGCATGATGCACCTGTACAGCAAACGGCATCATCCATCCGTCGCCGGTTAAGTAAAATTTACCCCAGTCGAATATAGGCTGGGCCTTTTCAGGATTTCCAAAGTCGGTATGTGATATGTGCCTGAATTTGATCCAGGGCAGTCCGGAAAACTGGTAAACATCATCCGGCACAGGGCCAGTAAATGGCATTTTCTGCAGTGCGGCAGTATCAGAGGCAATGCTGATATATTCCGTTATCGTCGGCTGCATTGGCACATTAATAACTTTGAACAGCTCAGTTTCCTTATCCAGCCATGTAAATGAAGTATCGGCAGATTCATAAAGCACAGCTTTACCGTCCTTGAAGCGGTAGCGGAACTCTTCTATCTGATTTGCACATTTTGCAACGGCATATATAAATGCCAGCGAAAAAGACCACCCGTTTTCAGATACGGCCTCTCTGAAATGAGTAACATCAATGTCGAAACTTACACAGTACTGCGGCAGTGAGGCTTTTTTATAAATCTCAAAGTATTCTTTCCGTTTCCATTTTTCCATTTCTACAACTTTGTATTTATTGCCCATATTTTCACCTGATTTCAGTATTTGTCTTCATGATGCAGGAAAGAACGGATGTTTTGAACAGCGGGTTGTGCGCTTCATGTTCCATTCCAAGCTTTCTGCATATAATCGTGAAACGTTCTTCAGGATCGAGTGCCGGGAAATCAATCAGCGTGCTGCCGGCAGTTCCATTAATGTTATTGATGAGTTCGAGTGCTTTTTTTATTGCCAAATGTCCTTCTTCAGTATCAGCCGGCTCGTCCCATGCAGGCAAATACATCCTGATATCCGTAATATTATCGAGCCGTTTGAGCGTCTCTATGCTGTCATCCGCGTTTACATATATCGGAACATCACCTGCTGCAGGAACAGCGTCTCCTGTGAACAGTACCTGTTCCTCTAGGAAGTGGTACGCGAGCGACTCCTGCGAGTGCCCGCCGGCATTTACCGCACGCATAGTTATACCGTCTTCAAGGTGCAGAATATCTCCGCCGCGGATAACATCAGTTACTTCAGTGTTATTATTTACAAATTTATAAAAATTAGGAATGGGCCTGTTTGCAAACTGTTCGTCAATGTCCTCTATCCAATTGCGCTCTCCCGCTGAGGCATAAACCTTACAGCCGGATGCCGTGCAGATTCTGTATGCCGCACCTATATGGTCTGGATGAGAATGTGTAAGCAGCACCGCACGTATTTCCCCGATACTCCTGCCGATAATTTTCAGGTAGGAGGCAATCATTTTCTCAGTGCCGTCCACACCCGTATCTATCAGATACAGGTGCCGGCCCTCTATCAGATATATATATACGAATCTCCTTATTTCGGGTGTAACGTCGAATTCTATTTTCAGCCTGTGTATATTCCCGGCGATTTTCATTTTTAGCCTCCATGTCTGCTCATATACAGATATTAGTATTTTTTGTTAAATGCCAGCTTCACTGCATACGATTATATCGTAAGCATGCAGATGAAGAGCTTAATGGTCCAATGGTTATTTTTGTCATGCAAAATTTGATAAAGCGGATTAAAATAATATAAGTTTAATGTTGTTCAAATTGTTCAAATAATTTTAGTGATATACTTAAATTCAAAAATGATTTTAATGATATTTCGGCTTTGTTTATGACATAAGATTATGAGGGCAGAGTGCTGAAAAATGAGGAAAAATATTTTATTCACCCTTTCTGTTGTTCTATGTTTATCATTGTTAACCTGCGGTTCTGCATATGCTGCAATGAGTGTTACATTCCATGACAATAATATTTACAACCACGGGGATGTTGTCCATAAAGTGGTGGGCGGACTTTATGATAATGACCGCTCGTCGGAGTTTTATTGCACAAAAACAGGGGCGGCTTTTACTGGAACTGTTACAGGAAGTAAATCAGGAGAGATTGAAAGAGATGTCCAGGTTTTTGAAACAGTCGATGGCAGGTTGAACGGAAAATTCATTTTTTACAGCCCTTATCCTGATATAAAAATGCGTGGATTTTATAAAAACGGTAAAAGGGATGGAATATGGGAATTCAACGATAGCTTGGGTAAAACCGAAAACGAGATAGTGTATGAAAATGCTTTGACTGTCCATTCAAAATCATATTCTCCATCCGGCACTGTGTTTACAGAAATGGATTTCGCGAACGGGTTTGGAAAATCCGGATATGTCGTGATAAACGGGACTAAATGCGATCTTTATTCAAATAATGACGGCGTTTTAATAAAAAATGGAAACGTATACTGCAATAAAGACGGTCGGCCTGTCAACGGCTATCTTTTGATGGAAGACAATTTTTATTACCCGCTTAAAAACGGAGTGATAAATGGAGATGCAATACTGTATAACGGTGAATCTGTTTTTGCCAGGATTCCGTTTGTAAACGGTCTCAGAAACGGAGTCTGCATAGAATATGATCCTGACGGCAGTATTTATAGTGAAACTCCGTATGTCAACGGAAAAAGAGAAGGCTCGGGCAGAGAAAAAAATATGTATAAGACATATAAAGATGACAAACTTGTTGAGACTAAAATAGTTTTGTCGGATGAAGATAAAATAACAATAAGAACTGATAAGAATGAAAAACCTATAGAATACAGTGCTTTATTGGGAGGCAAAAAATACAGGTATTCGCCGTTCGTAAAAATTGTTTGTATAAAAGGCGAGAATTTGTATTGCGATGCAAAAACACAGATTCCGTATTCCGGCATTTTTCTTATAAACAATACACACGTTGTAAGTATCCTGGATGGCAAAAAGGAAGGGATCGGCTACAGCTATCTTGACGGGAAAATATATGCTGTTGAAAATTATAAAAATGGACTGCTTAATGGATTAACTACAATTTATTATGACTATAAAAATAAAAAAATAAGGGAATTGGTCAATTATGTAAAAGATAANAAAGAAGGGGAGTATAAAAATTATAATATTTACGGAATAATGTATGAAACNGGTATTTATAAAGATGGCAGGAAAATTTTTTCGCGGAAATATTANGAAGACGGAAATTTGANATCTGTATTTGACTATGTCAAAGAGACTGAAAAGGATTATGACAGGNCCGGNAAGCTTATAAGATATATACATAAAAATGAAGCNGGACAGAGGATAACCGAGGAATACAAATAAAAATATCATGTGTGGATTAGCTGCAGTTTATTTTGCTGCCATGACTTAATAAATTATAAATAATTCATATAACAGTTATTATGGTCCGCTGAAAAATGTTGCCCTTATCTTGGCGGCATAAACTTCAATAGGGTCTGTAACTGTTTTTTTATCTTGTCTGCATGATCATGACTTTAAAAATACTGCGCATAAAAATACCGAAAAGGGGAATAAATATGAAAAAAATTTTTGTTCTAGCCGCAGTTGTTATAATTTCAGTTTTTGCGGCACAGAGTGCTTCAGCCAGAGGACAGGCTGGACAGCAGGCAGCTTCCCAGACGGAAACTCCGCCTCAGAATACGGCAATAAAACTGCCGAATGGCAATGTTATATATATTCCAATTCTGGAATATCTGCCGTCGGAAGATGGCTGGATGACAAATTTAGATGATGGATTTAAATCAGCTAAACAGGAAAACAAGAAAATGATAATGCTGTTTGCATTTGTATACAGGGATAAGAAGGGTATATCAAAAGGGTACAGGGCATCCCTTGACGTGGAGCAGCCAGAGTTCAAGAAAACTATTAAGGATAAATATGTTTTGGTTTATTATACGGAAAGGACCGTCCCGCAGGAAGTAAGAACGCTATTCAACATTCCTACAGATTCACAGATAGATATGATTATTTTTGATAATAACGGCAAAATACTTGCCCGTGAGCGAAAAATAGGTCCCGACTATCATTATTTGCTTGATTTTGTCAATTCGGTAAAATAGCAAATTTGAAACAGCCAAAACAAATTATGTATAAAAGCAGAGAGTGATGCAGTGCAGGTATCTTCCGCTTTCGGCAGATACAGTCTCCTGCATGGTCTGTGCCCGGCAAAACGTCAGATAAGTATAACCATGTCTCTGACGGAGATATCATAAAATCAAACGGGCGGTAATTTACGGATTTGCTTTGTCACTCCGTCAAACCTGCGGCACAACGTCATGCAAATTAAGAACAATAATAGATGCAATCAACTGGCCTTATATGATAAAGTAATCAAATCATATAGGGCTTTCGTTATATTATGACAAAGCCGATTATGCGTATCCGGCAGGAGACATGTTTGCTGCAGGGGCAGGTTACCGGCAGTGAAGGTTTAATAGCTTTGATGTACGGACGCCATAATATGATGCTGCAGTTCAGGAAGTTGCTGACGTTGCCGCAGGGACTGGAACCTGAAACTTTTGATTTAAGCCGGACGATGCATAACCTGGCTCTCCAAGGGAATCATTGTTATCCTGAACAAGGGATAGCTGATCGAAGCAGTCTGCTGAGACATGAAAGTGATCCGTGCATGTTTTTTCCGACTTGAAAGTACAGATGGAATTTAGGCATGAAAGGGACGGGATAAATGGACATAGAGAACATACTTTGCAAATTCGATGAGATGCTTGAGCAGGGCCAGATGCAGACAGCCGTCGATTATCTTGAAAAAAAGGCTGCACAGTGCGGTGAGGAAGGATACAGCACCCTTGCGATAACACTTTTCAATGAACTCGCTGGCTTCTGGCGTGCCGCCGGACAGAAGGAAAAAAGCTACGCGGCTGCTGAAACAGCACTTGGTCTCATATCTTCCTGCAAGCTGGAGGGGAGCATAGGACACGCTACCACGCTTTTGAACTACGCAACTGCAAAGACCGCGTTCGGAGATCCAGGGGAAGGCCTTGGACTTTACCGGCGTGTCAATGAGATATACGATGCGCAGCTGCCAGCTGACGATTATCGTTACGCAGCACTTTACAACAATATGGCTCAGTCTCTTCTGCGCATGAACGATACCGAAGGGGCCGGCAAATATTTTGCGGAATCACTTGCAATGCTTCAGAAAATGGAGGATGTGCAGTCAGAAATCGCTACATGTCATGTTAACCTCGCTATATGTTTAATGGCCCAGAAAAAATTTGATCAAGCGAGGGATAACCTGGAAAAGTCCGGAACCATATTTGCTTTGATTCCGGGAGATCCGCATGCTGACAGCATGCTTGCGACGCGCGGGCAGCTTGAATATATGCTCGGCTGTTTCAATGAGGCTGCCGAGTTCTACAAACTGGCCGCTGCTAATATAGAAAAACGTTTCGGCCGGAATCCATACTATGCGCGTGCATGCAGAAACTGTGCAAAGTCACATGAGGCCGCAGGCAATAAAGAAGCGGCCGAACGCTGGCTTCAGCTTGCAGACAGTACCGGGGAACAAAGGTAACGCCTTGCAGGGACTTGATCTATGCCGTGAATTTTATGTTCAGTGCGCTGCTCCTGCGATAGCTGAGCGGTTCGGCGAACGGGCATGCCGTGTGGCTGCCGGACTTGCCGGACAGGGATCTGACTGCTTTGGTTTCGATGATGATATTTCACGGGACCATGATTTCGGTCCGGGGTGCTGCCTTTGGCTGACTGATGATGACTTTGCCTCGTTCGGGACGGAACTGCAGGATATCTACAATTCACTTCCGAATAAATTCATGGGGGTTTCGCGCAATGCTACGCCTCTTGGTTCCGGACGCGTGGGAGTTATACGGATAAGCCGTTTCTATTCCCAGTTTACAGGATGTACCGACGTGCCGCCAAGTGACGCTGCTTGGCTCCGCATTCCGGAGTACTTTCTTGCGGATGCAACAAACGGGGAAGTCTTTTTCGATGAAATCGGCGAATTCAGCAGGATCAGGAATGCTCTTCTGCCATGTTACCCCAAAGACGTTCGTTACAAAAAGCTTGCTGCGCGTGTTTTTATAATGGGGCAGTCAGGGCAGTACAATTACGGCAGGATCATAAAACGCGGTGACGGTCCGGCCGCCATGCTGGCACTTGATGAATTTGTCCGCGCCTCTCTCTCTGCTGTCCACCTGCTCAACAAACGCTACATGCCCTACTATAAATGGGCATTCAGAAGCGCACGTTTACTGCCGAGGCTTGCAGAGGCCGTAAGTGAGCTGGATTTGCTCTATTCGGCACCTGCTGCAGAGCGGCATGATTTGATCGAATCAGTCTGCTGGCGCGTCCGTGGAGCTCTGAGTGAGGATGGGCTCACCTCTATTTCCGAATCGTTTCTGGTTCCTCAGGCGGAGCAGATAATGAAGCGGATAGAGAGCGATTATCTCAAAAAACTTGGAGTATCGGCGGGATAAAAGATGGATGACATCATAGAGAGCATAATACAAATGGAATGGGATTTTTTTGATAAAGTCGAGAATGAGGGCGGGCGTGCCTACTGTCAGGATGACTGGGATACGTTCAGCAAAATGCGCCGCAGCCAGTACATGGCATGGTCTGTACCGCTGCTTGAAAGCTGGAATGCAGACCTTATCCGTGCTCGCGGGGAGGGACGCAATCCACTAACTGAAAAATATGGATATATGATGTGTATCAGCGATCCGGAAAATAACGAAGAAACAGCCCGCCGTCTGCCTTACGTCCCGTTTGAGAAAAAACAGGCGGCACGCCGCATAGCAGACAGGCTCATTCCAGAGAACGAGGCCTTCCGCAGCAAATATCCGCGAGTATCAGGCCGCGGCCGTCCTTTAAGAACTTCCGACGAACCTACCTCCGGCTGGACCTCCGTCGAAACCTACGAGCTCGGCGAACTCTGGACCTACTCGCTGAGGACGCTGGAACTTTTCGAGGAGAACCTCGTCGCCTTTGAAAAGAAAGGCATAAGTTACCCCGAAACAGTGGTGGAGAACGGTCTCAAGCTCCGTGGCTTCGAAAGCCTTGATCAGGCAGAAGAATATCTTGCGAAGAGAGAAAAGCGGAAGTAGCGCCG
>JGI2065J20421_1000985_pt1 | contig 24083 bp, 21 predicted proteins | sample Biomet5_FD_20421 | JGI IMG/M metagenome (IMG submission 20421)
CGGGATTCACCGGATCTCCTGCTGCAAGTTTCCACGTACAAGGGCTTCGTTTTCGTTCTGGGGACGGCCTTGCTGCTTTCCATGCTGCTTACGTGGCATGGGCGTATCTATCACCGCAAGCAACGGGAACTGCGGGAAAGCGAGGAGCGCTATCGGTTGGTGGTGGAGTCCGCTCCCGACGCCATATTGATCCACGCCGGAGCGAACTGCGTTTTTGCCAATGAAGCGGCCGGACGATTGTTCGGCGCCACGTCCACGGAAGCGCTCGTGGGGCTGGCCGTCCCCGATCTGGTTGCCGCCGCATCCCGGTCGGCCTTTCTCGAATGCCTGGACCGGCTTGCCCGAAAGGGCATTTCCGTCGACCTGGGGCAGCAACAGTGGCAGCGGCTGGATGGGACGATTCTGGAGGTGGAGGGGACGGCGGTGCCCTGCAACCGTGAGGGAAGGCCGGCCGTCCTGATCTTCTTGCGGGATATCGGTTCGCAAAAGGCCGTGGAGCGTTCCCTGCGGGAAAGCGAGGCCAAATATCGCCTGTTGGCCGACAATGCCCATGACCTGATTTTTACCCTCGATCCTGAGCTGCGCCAGACCTACGTCAGCCCGTCCGTGGAGAAATTGCGGGGGATTCCCGTGGAGCAGGCGCTCCGGGAATCGCTGCAGGATATTATGACACCCGAGTCCTACGCGCGGGTGCGCGAGGCCGCGGCGAAACATCTTCCCCAAGGTTTGGTGGACGCTTCGCAAGTGGAACGTATGGAATTGGAGCTGCACCGGCGGGACGGCTCCACGGTCTGGGTGGAAGCGGTTGTGCGCCCCATGCTCGACGCGTCCGGGATTTTTCGGGGGATTGTCGGGGTTGCCCGGGATAATACCGAGCGACGGCTGGCTGAAGCGGAGCGCAATCGCTCCCAGATCTTTCTGAGCAAGCTCCTGGATACCATCCCCGATCCGGTATTCGTCAAGGATACGCAGCGGCAGTTTGTCCTGGTCAATGAGGCCCTGTGCGTGTTCTTAGGGCATTCCCGCCAGGAATTGCTCGGCAAGAAGGACACGGATTTCCTCTCCTTGGAACAGGCCGAGGCCATTCGCGTCCGGGACACGCATGTGTTCGACACGGGCGAGGAGAATGTCGCCGAGGAACAGTTGGCGGACAGTCTGGGTCGCCTGCGGGTCATGGTGACGAAAAAGGCTCTTTTTTCCGACGCCGGGGGACAACGGTTCGTCGTCGGCGTTATTCGGGACGTCACCGAGGCCAAGGCCAGGGAGGCGCTGCTGCGGGGCTCCCTTTTGGAGAAGGAAGTCCTGTTGAAGGAAGTCCATCATCGGGTCAAAAACAATCTGCAGATCATTTCCAGCCTGCTTTTTCTGCAAAAGGAAGGGATTGCCGATCCGGCAATCCAGGAGCTTTTCGAGGAGAGCCGTCACCGCATCTCGTCGATGGCGCTGGTCCACGAAGAATTGTATCGGTCCGGCGATCTGGGCCGGTGGATCTCCGGGAATATCTGGAACGGCTGGCCCCCAAAGTGGTGCAGTCGTTGCATGGCGAGAAAAATTTGGAATTATCCTGCCGGCTGGTCTCCTGTCTTCTGCCGCTCGATAAGGCCATTCCCTTTGGCCTGCTCGTCAACGAACTGTTGACCAATGCCGTCAAGCATGGGTTCGCCGGCCGGGATTCGGGGACGATCCGGGTCATGACGGAGGTGGAAGGCGGTCTGCTCCGGGCGGTTATTTCGGATGATGGCGTCGGATTGCCTGAGGGCTTTCATCCGGAGGCCACCAAAAGCCTCGGTATGCAACTGGTGGTACAGCTCACCCGGCAGTTGCGGGGGGCGCTGACTTTCGGTTCGGAGCAGGGAACCGTATTTCGACTGTCCTTTCCCCTGACCGACGATTCGGCCGCCTAGGTCTCCAGCAGCCCGGCTGCGGCCAGATACCGCCGTTTTGTCTCCAGATCAGCCACCAGGACCCGGCGCATGATGGCGCCCAGTTCCTCGAAGTGTCCCTTGTGCTTGGCCAGGAGTTTGTAGCGATGGGCCTCGGCGCCGGCCAGCTGGTCCGGGCGCAGGGGGGCGAGGATCGGCGCGGGGCGGCGATGCCGTACCGCCAGATGTCCTTGATAGACGGCCGGAGAGCCGGCCAGGGCCAGGCGCAGGTCATGGTCGACGTCGTCGCACTGGGATGGGGAAAAACGGATGTCGAAATCGCCGCAGGCAAGCAGCCGGTCCCGCCGGAAGACATGGCAGCAGCCCATGACCGAAAGGCAGGGGCGCAAATGGCTGAAAACGCCGCTCTCGAAGACCTCGGCCTGGGCGTCGCTCAATTTCGGTTCCGCTTCCGGGCTGCCTCCGTCGCTCGGAAGCAGCAGCGTGGCCCCCACCCCCTGGGCGATGGCCGGATTGGCCGCGTCTGTCACCCGGCAGCCCCAGACGCCAGCCTCGGGATAGGCGGCCGCCGCCGCGCCCAGGCGGGCCAGCCAGTCCCCGGGGAGGTCCACATCGTCGTCGAGGAAGGCCACATAGTCGGCCTGCCGGGGGCCGGGTTCCCGCAACAGCCAGTTGCGGGCGGCCGGAGCGCCGATATTGACCGGCAGGCGCAGACAGCGCAGCCGGTCGGCCCCGATTCGTTCCGTCCAGGCGGCCAACACCGCCGGCGTATCGTCGGGAGAGGCGTTGTCGAGCACCGTGATGGTGGCCGTTCCCGTGTCCGAGGCGAACAGCCCGGCCAGGGTCCTGTCCAGGGCGGCGGCCTTGGCGAAGGTGTAGCAGCAGATGGCCATCCGACCGGGAAACGGGGCCAGCGCCGTGTCCCGGTCGAGGAGGATGTCGGCGGCGGCCAGCCAGGCCGAAACGTGCCAGGGGTGGCGTCGGGCGATGCCGCTGAGGTGCGCCAGGGCCCGCGCGCGGTCTCCGGTCTGCCAGGCGGCCAATCCCAGCCGGAAAAGGCCTGTTGGCCAGGGAACTGCGTCCGCGGCCGCCGTATAGTGCTCCAAGGCCAGGATGGGGCGGCCGGCCGCCAGGGCCAGATCGCCGGCGAGCTTGGCGGCCAGGGGGGACAGCGCCGGCGGCAGGGCCGCCCGAAGACAGGATTCACCCCAGTCGAAGTCCCGGAACAGGACCGCCCGGCGCAGGGCCACATGGAGCCAGAAGAGGCGATTTTGGCCGCTTCGGCATTCGTTTTCCAGGTACCGGCGTAGCCGATTCCGGTCGTCTTTGGCCGTCAGCCGCTGATAGTAGCCCACGTTGGCCGGGATGGTGCAAAGGGTGGCCAGTTTGGCGGACAGGGCGACAAAAGCCGGGGACACGGGATTGCATTCCGGGCTGAGGGCGGCGGCCGCGTTGACGACGGCAGCCGCCGTGGGACCGTGGAGGCTGTCTTCCTCCAGGGCGGCGGCCAAAAGGAGGAGGTGCCGTCTCGCCAAGGCCGTCTTGCCGGGCGCGGCAGCGGCCGCCTTTTGGGCCACGGCCGCCGTGCCGAGCAGATGTTCCCGGCCGACGGTTCCGGCCAGGAGCCTGTCGGCCAGCTCCGGCGGGGTGGCGAGGCCATCCGTCCAGTCCGTGCCCGTCATGAGCGGCCTCCGAGGGCGGTTTCCCAGGCATCCAGATAGCACTCCGCCTTGGTGTCGAGCCGATGCTTTGTCCTGACGGTCTCTCCGGCCTGCTCGGCCAGGCGACGTCGGAAAGGCGCATCCCGGACCAGTCTGGTCAGCGCCTCGCACCAGTCCTCGGGGGCCGGGCCGACGAGGAGTCCGGTGCGTTCTTGCTCCACCACCGCCTGGTAGGGGGGCAGATCGGCAAAGATGCCGGCCAGGCCGCAGTTCGCGAATTCCATCCATTTGATGGGGCTTTTGGCCCGATTAAACGGCGTGTCGGCCAGGGGGGCCAGTCCTATGGCCAGGCCCAGACGAGGGAGCCGGGCGGCATAAGCGACATAATCCGTCGTAAAGGGGAGCACGGTCGCCCGGGGAAAAAGGCCCGGAGTCGGCGGGCAGCCGTAGAACACCCAGCGGGTGGGCCCTGGCAGCTGGTCGGTCAGTCGGGCGAGGGCCGTCTCCAGCGGGGCCCAATCGGCCTGGTGCGAGGGCGTGGCGGCCAGCCCCACGGCCACGACCGGCTGATCGGGCGGCGGGTACGGCCGCCACAAGGTCCCGGGCAGCAGATTCGGTACGACCCGTACCCGGGAGGCGTGGGCCCCGAAGGTCGCGGCCAGCGGCGGCGTGCTGACCGTCACCAGGGAAGCCCGACGGACCGTGTCCAGAATGTGCGGCAGCCGGACCGCCATGTCCGGGGCAAAGGGATGTGAGGCCGGCAAGCTGGTCCAGTCGTCGTCGGTGTCGTAGATGACGGGTTTGCCCGAGGCGAACAGGGTTTCCAGGAGGGGGGCGGTCTGGGCGCAGGGGAAGACGCGTTGGACGAGCAGCACATCCGCTTCGGCCGCGATGTCGCCGCGCACGATATGGCCGGCCCCCCGGGGGACCACGCCGAAAAGGAGCCGGACCGCCTTGCCCAGGGCCCGGACCGGTTCGACGACCCGCAGCCGGGCGCAGGCATAGCTCGGATCGTCGAAGCTGTACGACGCGATGGTCAGGGGCACGCATTCCCCCCTTGCGCGAGGGGCAGGATCGGTTGTGGGGCCGGGGGACGGAACCCTGCCTGGTCTGTCCCCCGGCCTGCGGTTCAGGCCGCCAGGGCCTTGGGACGCCGACCGGTCGGGAAGACGATCTCCGCCCGGGCCGTGTTCGGGCTCTCCGTGGTGACGGTGATGGTGACCGGCTCGTGAAAATATTCCGCCGCGCCGTGCAGGATGCCCTCATAGTATTCGGTGTAGCCGCGTTTGGAGTGGTAGGTCATGATGAGGCGGTTTTCGCCGCGTTCCTCATAGCTGAATTTCGGCGGCAGCAAGCCCGGTACGTCCTTGGTGAGGTTGGCGTGGGTTTCGTTCATGGACAGGTAGAAATCCTTGAGTGTCTTGGCCTTNAAGAACTGCGGGTAGAGCTTGTGGAAGCCCTTGACGGTGTAGCGGCCGAGGTTCAGGAACACGTCCCGTTCGGTTTTGTGCGTCTTTGNCGCAACGATTTCGGCTATCTGGCGCAAGACCTGATCCGGGTAGCTCTGCGTGGGCAGGAAGGTGGGGTGTCCCATGGTTTCCTGCAGATATTCGTAGGCCGCTGTCCCATAGTGTTCCGCGACGAACTCCTGCATGAGCTTGGGCAGGATGCCCTTCATTTTTCCTTCGGATTCGCGGAGTTTGATGTCTTTTTCGTTGCGCTCGGCGAATGTGCCGGCCAGTTTGAGCAGGGATTGGGCCAGTTCGGCCAGCTCCCTGGTGGCCTGGGCGGTCTGGGAGGCGCCTTCGTCGGCCTCGGAGGCCACCGAGGCGATCACCTCGATATTGCGGTTGATTTCCTCGGCGGCCGCGGATTGCTGTTCGGCGGCCGTGGCGATCTGCGTCACCTGTCCGGTCACTTCCTTGATGCGGCCCATGATCTGGAGCAGGGCTTGGCCGGCGTTGTCCGTGGAGGCCGTGCTGTCGGCCACCCTGGTCTCGGTCTCCTTCATGGAATCCACGGCGTGGCGGGAACCGTCCTGAATCTGGCGGATGGAGGCTTCCACCTCCTTGGTGGCGGTCATGGTCTTTTCGGCGAGTTTTCTGACTTCGTCGGCCACCACGGCAAATCCCCGGCCGGCTTCGCCGGCCCGGGCCGCTTCGATGGCGGCGTTGAGGGCCAAAAGATTGGTCTGATCGGCAATGTCGTTAATGACGCCGATGATACGGCCGATTTCGGCGGCCTGGCCGTCCAGGGCGGTCAGGACCTGACCGAGCTTGCCGGTGGATTCGGCCACGGCCTTGATGCCCGAAACGGCGAGGCGGACTTGCGTGGTGCCCGTCTCGGCCGCCTGATTGGCGGCATCGGCGGCATCGGCGGTTTTGGAGGCGTTTTTGGCTACTTCCATGACCGTGGCGGTCATTTCTTCCATGGAGGTGGCCACGGCGTCGGATTGTTCTTTCTGCTGCTTGGCGCCTCGGGCCTGTTCGTCGGAGGAGGCCGACAGCTCTTCCGAGGCCGAGGCCACGCGTTGGGCCACCTCGTTGATGTCTCCGCCGAGATTGTGCAGCTCGGCCTGCGTCTGCTCAACTGCTGCTGTTGCTGGCGGACTTTCGTCAGGTCGGTGAGGCAGGAAACCGCGCCGAGCAGATCGCCCCGTACGCCGTGGAAGCAGTTGACGGAGAAGAAGCAGGAAAGCTGGCGACCGTTCCAGAGCGTCATATCGTGTTCGGCATTGATCGTTTTCCCGTCACGCAAGGCCTTTTCCGTCAGCGAGATGCCGTTTTTATTATAGACCGCCTGGCTGACGGTTTTACCGATGATCTCTTTTGCCGTCTTGGCGAGCATGGCGGTGAAGGAGTGACTGGCATGGGTAATCAGGCCGTCCTTGTTGCAGATGAAAAACGGCGTGCCTACGCCCAGGATGGCGCTCCGATAATATTCCCGGCGGGTCATGTTGAATTCCAGCGCCTCGCTGGCCTGTTCGCCAAGGGGGCCGAGCGACTTCCAGGCCCGCACGTCATCCAGAAGAAACGCTCTGTGATCCGAATTCATTTTAAGGAAACTTTCATAGAGCCGCTGTTCCGGCTCGTTGGCGCGTCGCGCCGCGAACCAGGTTCCAAGACAGCCCGCTAGCGCCAGCCCGATGCCGGCAATACTGCTCCCCACGAGACCGGAAACGAGAATCACTATGGCCAGGATACCTCCGAGGAGGAGGCAAATTCTGCCTGACGCTTGCATGGAAGAATGCGCTTTCATGGTGGCTCCACAAAAATTTTTTTTATCCAAAGCTAAATAAAGAGGATAGTCAATGGGTTGCAGCGGGGATTCGGTGAACCAGCCGAGGACAAAAACTATTCTCTGTCACGAAATGTTTTATTTTCATGACAGTTACGCCGGCCACATGCGCTTCTACCGACCTTTGAGAATATGCCATTATGGTTTGACCGCGTCCAGTTTTGCCGGGCAGCGGCCGGTGAAGTGAAACGGGGTGAACAGGCCCTGTCGTAAGGCCTCCAGGCCGACCGGCGTTTCGCCGTAGAGGGCCAGTCGGACGGGGGCGTCAGGGAGAAGCGTGAGGTCGTATGGCGATTCGGCGGCCACCAGGACCAACCGTCCGGGCTTGGCGGCGGCGAGGGCCTCGGCCAGCCGCGCTTGGCCCGGATGATGCCGGACGTCGGTGGCCAGAAAAACCACGTTCTTCGCCGTGGCCGCTTTGGCGGCCACGGCGGAGATGGTCTTCTCGTCGGGGGAGGCCGGAGTGAAAACCGTGTGCGCGCCTGTCCAGGTTCCGATGGCGGTTTCGGCTTCGGGGTCCAGGGGGGCGCGTCCGATTTGGGGCCGCACCACCAGCGTCTCGTCGGCCACCAGGGGGAGCCGGCCGTGGTCCAGCCGTAAGGCTGTCAGACTGCGGGCGGCGATGTTCTTGGCCACTTGCAGATGGGCTGCCGTCCCCAGCCGTTGGTCCAGATCCGGGGCGGGCGTGGCCAGGCGGGAGGCGTCGAGCAGACCGTAGCGTTCCTTGAGGCGCACTATATTGAGGACGGCCGTATCCAGCCGGGAGACGGGCAGGCGTCCCTGGCGCACGGCCTCCGTCACCCGGTCCATGGCTTCCAGCCGTTCGCGCGGCGGGCGGCCCTTGTCGGCGCCGATCAGCAGAACGTCGGCCCCGGCGAGCAGGGCGCGGACGGCGGCTTCGGCCGTGCCATAGTGTTCCACGACCGCCCCCATGCCGAGGGAATCGGTGAAGATCACGCCGTTAAAGCCCAGCCGGCCGCGCAGCACGCCACCGAGTATCCGGGAGGAGAGGGTGGCGGGCAGCTTGTCGGGGCTCAAGGCCGGCGTCAGTACGTGGGCAGTCATCACCGCCGGGGCCTTGGCGGCGAAAGCCGCCCGGAAGGGCGGCCAGTCCACCCGATTCAGGGTGGCCGCGTCATGGGAGACCTCGGGCAGGCCGATATGGGAATCCACTGCAGTGTCGCCGTGGCCGGGAAAATGTTTGGGTGTGCAGATCATGCCGGCTTCGACGTATCCGTCAGTGGCGGCGGCGGTAAAGCGGGCCACCGTGGCCGGGTCCGAACCGAAGGAGCGAATGCCGATGACGGGATTGGCCGGATTGATGTTGACGTCGGCCACCGGGGCGAAATCCACGTTGATGCCGCAGGCGGCCAGCTCCCGGCCGGTGATGGCGGCGGCCTGCCGGGCCAGGTCGGTTCGGCCGGTGGCGGCCTGGGCCATCTGACTCGGGAACAGCGTCACGCCTTGGCGCAGCCTGGCCACCGGCCCGCCCTCCTGGTCCACGCCGATGAAAAGGCCCGGGGTTTGCGGCGTTGCCGCCGCCGTGGCCTGGAGCGAGGCGGCCAGTCGGGCCACCTGCGCCGGTGACTGGACGTTGCCGGCCGCCGTATAGAGAATGACCCCACCGACATGGCGATCCCGGACGAGCTGTACCAGATCCTCGGACAGATCCGGCCCGTTGAACCAGACCATGAACACCTGACCGACCTTCTCTTCCAGGGTCATGGCGGCGGCCAGATTTTCGGCCCGGGAAGCGGCCGCCGCGGGCACGGTCTGCGACAGCAGCAGCAACAGACAAGTCAGACGGATGTACCGATAGCGCATGGAAACTCCTGTGATGCATACGGTCAGGGGGAATGTTTTTCGGTGTACATGGCTTCGTCGGCGCGGCGGACCAGATCGTCGATCCCTTGCCCCGGTATGTGCAGGGCCACGCCGATGGAAACCGACAGGGCGGGAGCGCCGGGAAGTTTCATGGCAGCGATGGCCTCGGTCACGGCACCCCGGACCCGTTCGGCCATGGCCAAGGCCTGTCCTTGGTTGGCATCGGGCAGCAGCAGCACGAATTCATCGCCGCCGAGGCGGGCCAGGAGATCGTAGGCCCGGATGCGGCTGGCAAGGCCCTGGGCCGCCGCGATAAGCACCGCGTCGCCGACCGGATGGCCGAAGGTGTCGTTGATGGCCTTGAAGCGATCCAGATCACAGAACAGCATGGCTACCGACGAACCCTTGCGTTCGGCCAGGGAGAGCAGCGGCGGTCCATGGCGGGAGAGAAAAGCCCGGTTGGGGATGCCGGTCAGTTCGTCCAATTCGCGTTGGCGCGTGAGTTCTTCGTGGGTTTTGACGTGTTGCAGGTCGCCGGAAAAAATTTCGCAAAAATGTTCGAGGAAATCCGTCCCTTTGTCCGGCACGTAGCGCCTGGGATCGCTGTCGGCCATGACCAGGNCGCCGATGGGGCGGGCCGGCCGGTATTTGTCCACCAGGGGGGCGATGAAGCAGGAACCGCCGAGGAGTTCGGGCGAGGCGGCCAACAGTGCGGACCCGAAAAAGAAATCCGGCTGGGGCACCTCCCTGACATTTCCCAGAAAAACGGCCCGCTGGGGTTCCTGGCGGGGCAGGGCGGCCAGGGCCGCTTCAAGTGTGGCCCGGGGGGGGCAGGGAATGCCGGTTGGGACGTGCGGACCGAAATCCTCTTCGTTGAGTAGGCAGGCCAGGAAGGGGACGCCCAGGGCTTGGCCGAGATGCACTATCATTTCGGGAAGATCGGCCAAACCGCGCAGTTCCTGGGAGAGGGTCAGGGCAGAGCGAAAGGTGGCGAAGGCATGGGCATTGGCCCGAAAGATCCCTTGCAGCTTGTCCAGTTGCAGACCCAGACGGCGCAGCCGGTCGCGCAGCCGGCTCGTCTCCTCGGCTCGCAGCCGATTTTCTTCGGCCAGATCGTCTCGTTCCTTTTCCAGGGCGACACAGACTTCCCGGATGTCCTCCAACAGCCGGCGAAAGTCCGGACGCTTGCCATCCGGCAGGAAGCGTTCGAGCTTCAGGGCACTGGCGGCGAAACCGGTAGCATCAAAGTGAGTTATCATGTGGGAGCCGGGCCAAAGCGGCCAATCCGGGAGCCACGACTGCGATAGCACCTTCGGGACGGGGCAACAAGCCATGGCAGGCATGGAAAAATGCTTTGGCCCAAGTGGGCTTCCTGGTATGAAACGCCATGCGCCTGCTGGTTTTGAACTTTACCCGGCTGGGCGACCTGCTCCAGTCGCAGCCCGCCTTGGCGGAACTGGCGGAGGCGGGGCATACGGTCGCGCTGGCCTGCCTGGAAAATTTTGCCGAGGCGGCGACCTTGTTGCCCGGGGCCAGCCGGATTTTTCCCCTTCCCGGGGCGAAATTGCTGGCTGGGCTGGCCGGAAATTGGCCCGAGGCTCTGGCTCTGGTGACGGTTTTCGCCGACCGGGTGGCGCGGGAATTTGCTCCGGAGACGGTGGTCAATCTGACGCCGGCCGTATCGGCTAGGCTGCTGGCCCGGCGATTGGGCGGCGACGCCGTGCGGGGGTTCGGCCTCGATCCGCTGGGCTTTCGTCTGGAAACCACGCCCTGGGCGGTTTTTCTGGAAGCCTCCTCGGCCAACCGGGGCCTTTCTCCGTTCAATATTGTCGATTTGTTCCGCAAGGCCGCCGGTGGGGGCCGGGGAAGGGGCCTGTTCGCCCTGCGCCGGCCGGATGCCCTGGCCTTGGCGGCCGGCGCGGAACGGTTGGGCCAGGTTCCCGCCGCCAATGGGTACGTGGGACTGCAACTCGGGGCCAGCGCTGCGGCGCGGCAGTGGCCCGTGACCGCGTTTGCCCGCTTGGGGGATCTGCTGTGGCGGCAACTCGGCATCGTGCCGGTGTTGTTGGGCGGCCCGGGCGAGACGGCCCTGGCCGCCGCCTATCAACGGCAGGCCGCCGGCCCGTCCGTGGATCTGATCGGCCGGACCAGCCTGCCGGAGCTGGCTGCCGTGCTGGTCTCCCTGCGGCTGCTCGTCACCAACGACACCGGCACGCTCCATCTGGCTGCCGGCCTCGACGTGCCGTCGGTGTCCCTGTTTCTGGCCACGGCCCAGCCCTGCGATACCGGCCCTTACCGGCCGGGCTGCCTGTGTCTGGAGCCGGACATGCCGTGCCATCCCTGTCCGTTCGGGACGGCCTGCCCGCGCGAAAACGCCTGTCTGCAGGCCATCGGACCGGACACGGTATTCGGGGCGGTGGCGGATTTCGTGCGCACGGGAAGGTTTTCGGCCAGAAGCTACCCCGGCGCCCGGGCCTGGCTTTCGGTCTTCGACGCCGAGGGCTTTATGGATCTGCTTCCCTTGTCCGGCCATGACGCCGAGCCTCGGGCCGTCTGGTTGCGCCTGGAGCGTCAGGTGCTTCGTCAATTTCTTGACGAAAAGGACCCCGAGACGGTGGCTGGGGGTGCGCCTCCCTTGCCGGATGCCGTCCGGTCCTCGCTTGTTACCTGTCTGGAGCAGTCGACGACCTTACTGGAGTTGCTTTCTGGCCAGGCTCGGCTGCTCGCTCGGACACCGGCCATGAAAAGCCGTTTTCTCGGGACGTGGGAGCGCGTACGCCATCTGTGGCTGGCCTCGCCCCATCTGGCCGTGCTGGGCCATCTTTGGCAACGCCAGGCCCAGGATCCCGGCAGTGATCTGCCGACGCTTCTTGCTCGCATTGGCCGGTACGCCTCCTGCATCTCCGCCTTTCGTCAATCGATCGGCCATGTCTGAATGTCGTGTTGGCATGGTTGTTGAAAAGAAAGAGGCGGGAGACGGAAATCCTTTCCCCCAGAATCACCCCAGAGGGAGGCGCGCGATGATCAGCGTGGACGGCCGGGAAACCGGAATAGACAGCAGCAAGTTTCAGAATCTGGAAGAGATTCTGCTGACGATCGTGGACGCGGGCGCCCTGGAGGGGCGCGTCGTCACCGATGTTTTGGTCAACAACGAACGCTTTTCGGAAATCTATCCGCATCAGGCCGAGGATATCGAGGCTGCGGCGATAAAAAGCGTGGAAGTCAAAAGCGTGCCCCGGTCCCAGATGGCCTTCGACATCACCAAGGAACTCGACAAGGTGGTGCGGCTTATGGAAAACGGGGCCAAGCGGGTGGCCGAACTGTTCCGCCAGGCCAACGACAGCGAGGCCCTGGAAGTGTACCAGGATTTGTTGGATGTCACCCGGGACTTCCTGCACATGATCGGCGTGTTGCGCCAGGATGTGACTCCGCAAAACGACGAGGCCTTCAACGCGGCCTCCAATGAGATTTCCTCGTTGTTCACCGAGATGACGGAAGTGCTTGAGAACGAGGACTGGATTCTTCTGGCCGATCTGCTGGAATACGAATTCATCCCGGCCATAACCCGTTGGAAGGTCGTCGTTGCCCGGCTGCGGGACGATATCCGGGAAGCCGGCAAGGAATAACGCCATGTCCGACAAGCTTGAATATCTCGAACAGGCCTTGGCAACCGGGGAACGCGAACTCAATTGTCTGCTCGCGGGTGAGATCGAAGAGGCTGAACAACTGGCCAAGGAACGCGGGCAACTGCTGGAAAAGGCCTGGGGCTCGGACGAAGCGGAGAGCGTGGGGCTGCTTCGGGACAAGCTGCTCAAGCTCAAGAATTTGCAGGGGCAACTCACCACCGAGGCGCGTCGGCTGCACGCCGAACTCAAAAGCGATCTCCAGCGGGCCAAGCAGGAAAATCAACGCCTGTCCGGCTACCGGACTACCGTTTTGCCCAATCCGGCCATTCGCCGGTATCTGGACAAGGCCGGCTGAACCGCTGGCCTCCACTGCGCACTATTCTTGGCCGGGCCCTGGCGCCCGGCTTTTTTTGTGGCAGTCACGGAAAATTCGCTCGGTCGGGGCGCTGGCGGGAGGGGATGGTGGAGATGGCGAAATCCCTGCCGTCTCTCGCTAAAGCCGTTCGGACTCCAAGAGCCCGGCAAGGATTTCGCCATGTTGCGCGCACAAATGAGGGCAGTCCGGCTTGCTGCGTCGGCCGCGCCGATGCTGCGTCCCCTCGATGCGGCACGGAGACGCGAGAGTCTCGCAGGTTAGGCTTTGTTGAATTCGCTTTTGGGGGCGCCGCAGGTGGGGCAGACCCAGTCTTCAGGGATGTCTTCGAACTTGGTCCCCGGAGCGATGCCGTTATCCGGGTCGCCGACGGCGGGGTCGTACACATAGCCGCAGATGCTGCACTCGTATTTGTCCATGGAACGCTCCTTCGGGTTTGGGCCGTTTGGGTGGTCCTTATTTGCCCTCAGCGCCGGAACGAGCCAAAGCTGGTCCTTGCCTGAGCGGCAACAAGGGGATTTCTTCCGGGTGCCGGCCGATGTTTCCGGGTGCCGACCGATGCCGTCGGGCCCGGGCATACATACCGGAAACGGTCGCATCATAAAAATCGTGATCGGAAGAAAACGATCGCGCGTTACCGATCCTAGATATTAGTTTGGACGAATTTGTCAAGATGCGCCGGCAGCGGGCTTTCCCCGCGCGGCGACACGGATTGTCCGCCAAACGCAGGGCTTTCCGTGATCGTTCGAGCGGCGCGGCGCCTGGCGGAAAATCCTGGCGGGCCGCCGCTTGGGCGGCGGCCCGGAAAGACGTTACCAGTCGAGTGTGGCCTTGAAGGCCCGGACCAAGCCCTCGACATCCTCGGCGCAGAGCTGCTGCCCGTTGCGGCCCAAGGTCAGGACCGGTTTTTCCGTCACCGCGCCAAGAAGGCCGAGCGGTTGGCCGGTAAAGAGTTCCTCGAAGGCGGCCTGGTGCTCCGGAGCGATCGTGACCACCAGCCGGCTTTGCGACTCGGCGTACAGGAGCTCCAGCTCGGACAGGCTGGCCGGGGCGGGAGCGGCCGTCAGGTCGAGGGAAGCGCCCAGACGGCCGCCGATGGCCATTTCAGCCAGGGCCACGGCCAGGCCGCCGTCGGAACAGTCATGGCAGGCCGTGACCAGTCCCTGACGCATGGCCGCATGGAGGGTCTTATAGGCGCGACGGGCCGAGAGCGCTTCCACTTGCGGGACGTCGGGGGAGGTGAACCCGAGTTCGGAAGCCAACTCCGAAGCGCCGAGTTCGGCCCGCGTCACGCCCAGCACATACACCAGATCGCCCGGCTGCTTGAAGTCCGACGTCACCACCCGGGAGACGTCCGGCACGAAGCCCATGACCGTAAACAGCACCGTCGGCGGGATGGAAATCTTGACGCCGCCGCCGGTGTAGTCGTTTTTCATGGAATCCTTGCCGGAAATACAGGGGACCATGTAGGCGCGGCAGAAATGGGCCAGACTTTTGGTCGCGCGCACGAGCTGGGCCAGTTTGTAGCTGCCGTCCGGGTTCTGCGCCGATTCCACCGGGTCGCACCAGCAGAAGTTGTCCACGCCGGCCAGCCGGTCGGGGTCGGCACCTACGGCCACGGCCCCGCGTACGGCTTCGTCGATGGCCGCGGCCATCATCCAGTAGGTATCGATGTCGGAGTAGCGCGGGCAGATACCGTGGGACAGGGCCACGCCCTCGGGCCGGGTCAGATCCGGGCGCAGAACGCCGGCATCGGACGGACCGTCGCGGCGGACGCCGCACAGCGGTTTGACCGCCGAGCCGCCCTTGACCTCGTGGTCGTACTGCCGGACCACGTATTCCTTGCTGCAGATGTTGAGCCGGCCGAGCATACGCTTGAGCAGGGCGCCATGGCCTTCCGCCGGCATTGCCGGTTCGGTCCGTTCCACTTTCGGCCGCTTCCAGATGGCCCTAAGCTTCATGATCGGCGTTCCCTCATGCAGGAAGGGCATGTCGATGTAGGCCACGGTCCGGTTCTCGTAGTGGATGCGGAAGAAGCCGGAATCGGTGAAGTTGCCGATTTCCGAGGCCTCCACGCCCATTTCCCGGGCCAGGGTCATGAAGGCGGCGTATTTGCTGGAGGGCACGGCCAGGGTCATACGCTCCTGGGCCTCGGAGGTGAGGATTTCCCATGGCACCAGCCCGTCGTACTTGAGTGGCACCCGGTCCAGATGGAGTTCGGCGCCGCCGGAATCCTTCGACATTTCGCCCACGGAGCTGGAGAGTCCGCCGGCGCCGTTGTCGGTGATGGCGTTATAGAGCCCCAGATCCCGGGCCCGCATGAGAAAATCGTACATCTTGCGCTGGGTGATGGGGTCGCCGATCTGGACGGCCGTGGCCGGGGAGCCCTCGTGAAGCTCCTCGGAAGAGAACGTGGCGCCGTGGATGCCGTCCTTGCCCACCCGGCCGCCGACCATGATGATGAAGTCGCCGGGCTTGGCCTTCTTTTCATAGCTCGGCTGACCATCGACCAGCGGCGGCATGGTTCCGACCGTGCCGCAGAAGACCAGAGGCTTGCCGAGAAAGCGTTCGTCGAAGACGATGGAGCCGTTGACGGTCGGCACACCGGATTTGTTGCCGCCGTGTTCCACGCCCTCGCGTACGCCTTCCAGCACCCGGCGGGGATGGAGCAGGCGGGGCGGCAGTTCGCCCTTGAAAAACGGCGAGGCGAAGCAGAACACGTCGGTGTTGCACAGCAGGTTGGCCCCCATGCCGGTGCCCATGGGATCGCGGTTGACGCCGACGATGCCGGTCAGCGCGCCACCGTAGGGATCCAGGGCCGAGGGGCTGTTGTGGGTCTCCACCTTGACGCACAGGAAAAGAGCGTCGGTGAAGCGCACGACGCCGGCATTGTCGGAAAAAACGGACAGACAGAAGTCGCGGTCACCGAGACTCTGGCGGATATCGGCCGTCGAACCCTGAATGTAGGTCTTAAACAGGCTGTGGATGACTTCGGCGGCGCCGGCCTCTTCGTCAAGATAGGTGATGGTGGCGTTGAAAATCTTGTGCTTGCAGTGCTCGGACCATGTCTGGGCGATGCACTCCAGCTCCACGTCCGTCGGGTTGTGGATAAGTCCGCTGATCCGGCGGCGCATCTTGAAGCCGGGCCGGCCGAAATAGCCCCGGATGGCCCACCATTCGTCCAGCGACAGGGCCAGAGTCCGTTCCCGGGACAGCTCGACCATCTGGTCTTCGAGCATATTGAAAAGATCGGGCACCTCGACCGTGCCCTTGGCCCTGCCGGTGACCCGGGCCGCCCGGGAGGAGAACCCCGGTTCGGCTGACCACTGCTCCCGCGACTTGATGTCGCTTATCTGGAGCAGGTCGTTGGCCAGCAGGTCCTTGGCCACGCGCTTGGCGGCCTTCAAGTCCGGCAGCCCGTCGATATGATACTGGGAGGCGGTGTAGACGGCGAGTTCCTTCTGCCGCAGCTCGGGGAGGCCCAGGGCCAGGATGATGGCTTCCCGGGCGGTCTTGCCCTCGTTGTCCGTAACGCCGGGCCGGAAGCTCACTTCAATGATCCAGTCGGCGCAAGCCGGTTCGGGCGTCAGGGGGGCGTCCGAAGCGGTCTGCAAGACCGGATCGTGGAGAACGCCGGTCTGGATGAGCGTAGCGATCTCGTTTTGGGACAAACCATCAATGGTGAAAATTTTGACAAGTCGGACGGCGTCGACCGGCAGATCCAGTTCGTTTTTGATCTTCCCGGCCACGCGCTGACCGACCACGTCCCGGAGGTTTGGGCGAAGTCCGACTGCGATGCGCGTGAGCATGATGTACCTACCGTGTTTGTGGTCAAATGTGCGTGCCGACTGTGTGCCGGCTAGGCGGGCCTATTTGTCTCGATCGATCATGGGCGCCAGCACCTGACGAATCAGATCGGTTTCTGGCGATGGGGGAAAACTGGCCAGGGCCGTTTGGGCGGATTCCAGGTAGGTGGCGGCCATTGCCCGGGTCTTTTCGGCGTGGCCGTTGGAAACGATGGTATCGCGCAAATATTCGATGTCCTCGGCGGACAGTTGGTCCTGACGGAAATCCTCGGCCAGGCGCCGACGAACATCATCAGGTAATTCGGCAAGATAGAGAATCAGTGGTAAGGTGACCTTGCCTTCCTTGAGATCGCCGCCGGTGGGTTTGCCTGAAACGTGGGCCGGCGACGTGTAGTCCAGGGCATCGTCCACGAGCTGGAAGGCAATACCGCAATTGATGCCCAGCGCTATGGCCGCCTGACGCAAGCGCTCGTCCGCTCCGGCCAGCACCGCGCCGCACAGGCAGGCCGCCTGGATCAGATGGGCGGTCTTGCCGGTGATGATGGCCAGGTAGGAGGAAAGCGGCAGGTCGGTATCGCGAAGATGGGAAAGCTCCAGGATTTCACCCGTGGCGGTCTGAAGAAGCCCCTCGGACAGGATGGAGGTGAGTTCCGGCGTATTATAGTCGGCCACGATCCGGTTGGCCAGGGCGAGCAGGGCGTCGCCGGCCAGAATGGCGTGGGTGGCGCCGAAGCGCATATGGGCTGTTTCGCGACCGCGACGCAGGCTGGCGCCGTCCACGATGTCGTCATGGAGCAGGGTGGCCGTATGGAGGAGTTCCAGGGAACAGGCCAGGGGATAAATATTGTCCTGCCTGTAGCCGAGGGCCCGGGCGGTCAGGATGGTCAGAAGCGGTCGCAGGCGTTTGCCGCCGGCCAGGAGCATATGGCGTACCGCCGGTTGGACCAGGGGATTGAGGGAATTGGTCGCTCCCTCCAGGAAGTGGTTGATGGCCGGAATTTCCTGGGCAAGATACCGCTCGAACGCACTCATCCCCTGGCATTTATCAGGATTGGTCCAAGCCTGGCAAGGGGCTGGCGGTGGAGAACCGCTATCTTTATGACACGGATGGCAGCATTTCCAGGGCAATGGCGCCGGTGGTCCCCATATCCAGACTCAGTTCGCCCACGTAGGCCCGGATGTGGGCCGCAATGATCGCCGGATTTTTTTCCCGGGCGAAAAGCCGGGCCAGCGGTGCGGTCAGGCCCGGGTCGGCCCGGGTGGCCAGAAGACTTCGCCGGACCACCTCACCCACGGCCGCCACGGTTTTGGGGCCCAAGGCACTCCGGGCCGCGATCACTCCCAGCGGCACGGGCGTGTCCGGAACGCGTTTTTGCCACCAGATCCCGAGGTCCGCGACGATCCGTAAGCCGTGTTCCGTCGCGGCCAGGGCGCTTTCATGGATGAGCAGCCCGGCCTCCACCTGACCTGCGGCCAGGGCCGGGATGATGCGGTCGTAACGCAGGGGAATGAAGCGTGCGTCCGGGGGCGGCAGGTCAGGTCGATCCTCGGCCAGGGCGGCTCGCAGGAGGGTGGCCGCTGTTGTGTGTAGTCCCGGCACGGCCACGGCCTTGGGTCGGCCGTGAAAATCCTGCCGCACCACCAGCTTGGGACCGGCCCCGAAGCCGAAAGCCGCTCCTGACGGCAGAATCGTGTAGGTTCCGGCGATCCGGGCGGCCACGGCGGCGGATATTTTTACGACGTCATACGTGCCGGCCAGGGCCGCCTCGTTCAAGGTCTCCACATCTTCAAAGGCGAAGGCGGCCCGAGAGCCGGGCAGCCTTACCCGGCCCAAGAGCCAGGCTCCGAAGATGATGACGTCGTTGGGACAGGGGGAAATGGCGATGGATATGGTGGGCATAAACGGACTCCTTCCGAAGACGGGGAAACGAACAATGCCTCCGGCTGCCGGTGGCGGCATGCTGCCCCGGACTCTCGTCCCGGGTTTCAGGCCAGCAGGAGGGCGACGGCCCGGGCCAGGGCGGCCAAGGCGCCTGGCAAGTCCCAGTCGAGGGGCGGACGGGCTCCCACCCGGTTGGAGATGCTCCGCAGCTCCAGAAAGGGAATTCCAGCCAGCCGGCAGGCCAGGGCCAGAGCAAAGCCTTCCATGTTTTCGGCCAGAATGTCACGCCGGAGCGGGGCGTCTGCCTGGGCCGTTACGCCGGCCACGGTGGCAAAGACGCCCTGGATGGCCGTTTCCGGTAGGGCAAGGCCCAGGGTGGCGGCCGCTGCCATCGGGTCCAGGGACAGACGGTCATAGACCGGCTCTCCCGCCACGGTGAGCTGGGGAAAGCCCAGGCCTTGGGGATTGGCGGCACGCTCCTGGCGCAGGCCATATTCCGGGAAAATTTCGGCCGTGGCCGTCACCAGACTGGTCAGGGGAGATGCCGCGAGGGCATAGGCTCCGGCGACGCCCAGGTTGACCACACCGGTCACTGCGCCGGTTCCGAGCAGCCGGCCCAGGGTTGCGGCGGCGGCTACCGGGCCGACGCCGGTAAGGAGAACCCTCATGTCCCGTCCGCCGCGCCGCCAGGGTACAGCCTGACCGTCCGCCGGCGCCGCCGGCGCGCCCAAGGGCGACAGGACGGCTCGGTACTCTTTGCGCGTGGCCACGGCCAGACACACTGTCATGGGAAGAAGCCTCCGGCGGTCAGGGCGCCGCCCTGGACCTGCTGGGGGGAATCGTTCCCCCCAGACCCCCTGTCCGGGGATCCTCTTGACGAAGTGAGCCCTCGAGCGAGGGGTCCGGGGGCATGATGCCCCCGGCGGGTCCAGGGCAGCGCCCTGGCCGCCGGAGGCACTCTCCTACAGCCGCCAGTAGCGATAGCCGGCCGCTGCGGCGGCGGCCCGGTCGAACTGGCCTTTCACGTCCACTAACGTGGGCTGGATGCCCGGGCGGAACCATCCGGCCAGGCTCTCCAGGGACAGGGATTTGAAGGCGTCATGGGACACGGCCACTACCAGGGCGTCCAGATTGCGGAGCGCCGTCATGGGGACGAGGGACAGTCCGTATTCCTCCATGGCTTCGGCCGGGTCGGCCATGGGATCATGCACCAACACCTGGGTTCGGAAGTCCTGGAGTTCGCGGATGATGTCCACGACCTTGGTGTTGCGCAGGTCCGGCACGTTTTCCTTGAAGGTAAGGCCGAGCACGCCTATCCGGGCGTTCATGACGAGCCGTTCGGAGCTGATGAGCTGCTTGACCGTGGCCTCGGCCACCCGTTTGCCGACGGAATCGTTGATACGCCGGCCGGCCGAGATGATCTCGGGATGGATGCCGAGGCTCTGGGCCTTGTAGAGCAGGTAGTAGGGATCGACGCCGATGCAGTGCCCTCCGACCAGCCCCGGGCGGAAGGGCAGGAAGTTCCACTTCGTGCCGGCGGCGGTCAGGACTTCCAGGGTGTCGATATCCATGTGTTCGCACAGCAGGGACAACTCGTTCATCAGGGCGATATTGATGTCGCGCTGGGTGTTTTCGATGACCTTGGCCGCTTCGGCCACCTTGATGGATGAGGCCCGGTGCACGCCGGCCTCGACCACCGAGCCGTAGACCTTGGCGAGCAGATCGGTGACGGCGGGTGTCTGGCCGGCCACGATCTTGACCACCGTGCGCAGGGTATGCACCTTGTCGCCGGGATTGATGCGCTCCGGAGAGTAGCCGATGAAGAAATCCCGGCCGCCCTTGAGGCCGGAGCCCTGCTCCAGCAGCTCCTGACAGATTTCCTCGGTGAGGCCGGGGTAGACCGTGGACTCGTAGGCCACCACCGATCCGGGGGTGATCCACTTGCCGAGCAGGGTCGAGGCCTTGACCAGGGGCGTCAGATCCGGGGTCCGGTATTGGTCGATGGGGGTGGGCACGGCCACGATGAAAAGCTTGCAAGCGGCCAGGTCGGCCGGATCATGCGTATAGTGGACGGAAACGGCGGCCAGTTCCTCGGGCGAGACCTCCAGCGTGCTGTCCCCGCCGCCGGCCAGTTCGGCCACCCGGGCGGGTTTGACGTCGAATCCCACCACCTTGAAATGATGGGCCAGGGCCACGGCCAGGGGCAGGCCCACATAGCCCAGGCCGATAATGGCTATGGGGGAAGTGCGGTCGCGGATTTCCTCGAAGGTAATCACTCTGTCGACTCCTTTGCAAAAGGGAAAAAAAAGACTTCGGCCGCCGGATATCCCAAAGCCCGGCGGTCGGCAAGACGTCTGGTTTACATCGGTGCGGTCAGGGCTTACATGCAGCCCCATGCATGTTGACTGGAAGCTTCTTCTGACCGGGCTCGGCTTGGCGTTTATTCTGGAAGGGCTGCCCTATTTCCTGGCGGCGGAAAAGATGCCCGCGGTCCTGCGTATCCTGGCCGAACGGCAGCCTCGGGAATTGCGGACCCTGGGGTTTTCGGCCATGCTGGCAGGATTGGCGCTTCTTTTCGTCCTGCGTTCCGGTGGGAGCTAGGCCGGTACAGTTTCAAAACGCCTTCACACCGGCGTGCAGGAACACAATGCCGCCGGCCATGGCCCGAAAGCTCACATCCGTGAAGCCGGCTTGGGTTATTTCGGCGGCAAGACATTCTTCGTCCGGAAATTCCCTGATCGTGGCGGCCAGATAGCGGTAGGCTTCGCTGTCGCCCGAGACCAGGCGGCCGATGGCCGGCAGGATGCGGCGCAGATACCAATTGTAGAGCCCTCCCCACAGGCGGCGTTTGCCCGTCCCGAATTCCAGCACCACCAGCCGTCCGCCGGGGCGGATCACCCGGGCCAGCTCGGCCAGGACCGCCGGTCGTGGTCGGATGTTGCGGATGCCGAAGGCGATGGTGGCTCCGGCGACGCCGGCATCGGCCAGGGGGAGGGCCAGCCCGTTGGCCAGGACCGGCAGGACGCTTTTGCGGTTGTCCGGGGAGAGTTTTGTCAGGCCTCGGACCAGCATGGGCCGGCAGAGGTCGGCGGCCAGGATGGGGCGTCTGGTGCGCTTGGCGATCTGGATGGACACGTCCAGGGTGCCGGCGGCCAGATCGATCAAAGGGCCTTCCGGGAGCCCCGGGCCCAGAAGCGCCCGGACCATGGCCTGGCGCCAGACGACATCCAGTCCCGCCGACAGTATGTGGTTCAGCCGGTCGTAGGAATGGGCCACCCGGCCGAACATGCCGGCTACTCGGCCCGTGTCGCCGGGCGTAGGCAGATCAGTCACGAGCCGTCTCGTCCGGGGAAGGTTCCGGGGGCTCCTGGCGGATGACATGGAGCACCGTGCCGTAGATGTGGCCGAAGTGCTCGGAGAAATTGGCCGGTGAGATGCGTCCGGTTTCCACGAATTTGACCACGATCTCCTTGGCGACCTGCAAGGCCAGGGTTTCCACCTTGTCCATGGGCACCTCCCGATGCAGAAAAAAACCGCCCGGGTGGGGAAATGGCCTTGGACCGTCCAAGGACATGGCCGGGCGGGAAAAAGGGAAAAACCAGGGTAGGCACTCCCCTTTTTGGCCTTGCCCCCTAGCACGGGCCGAAGCCGACGTCGAGGCAAAAAAGGGCGTGGCGGCATTCCAGTCCGGCGAGGGGGGAAGTGCATCTTTTCGACAAGGACGGAGACATCCCCCTGGCACTGGGGACCGCCGTCCGGTCGGCTAGATGCGGATCAGTTCATAGCGGGACGTGCCGAGGCCGACCGCTTCTCCATGGGTGAAGGTCACGTCGCCGCGCGTCCATTTCCACAAAGCCGTGAACTTGTCGGCGCCGGCCTCGCGACCGAATTCCAACTGGCAGTCCGGACAGCCGGACTGGGCGTTGACCATATCCAGACAGGCCTTGTCCAACGCAAGGGGATCCTTCGAGGCCAGAAAGCCGATGTCCGGCACGATGGGTGCGTCGCTCCAGGCCGCGCAATCGCAGTCCGGGGTCACGTTGACCAGAAAATTGAGGAAACCCACCTTGCCTTCCTTGCCGGCCACCGCTCCCCGGGCGTACTCCACCAGCCGTTCCATAAAGGGCACGATCTCCGTGTGCCAGTCCATGGTCATGGCCTTTTTCGGGCAGACCGTCAGGCACTCGCCGCAGCCGATGCAGGCGTCCCGGTTAATGGTCGCCTTCTTATCGGTCAGGGCGGCCGCGCCGACCGGACAGACCCGGGCGCATTCGCCGCAGCCGATGCATTTTTTCTGCTCGACCCGGAAGCGCACGGAGTGCTGCTCTCGCTTGCCGGCCCGGGGCGCGCAGCCCATGCCCAGATTCTTCACCGCTCCGCCGAAACCGGCCAGCTCATGGCCCTTGAAATGGGAGAGCACGAGCATGCTGTCGGCCCGTGCGATGTCGCCGGCGATCTTGACCGAGCTGAAATGTTTGCCCGTGACCGGCACCTCGATCACGTTGGTGCTGTCCAGGCCGTCGGCAATGATGACCGGCGCGCCGAGAACGGCATAGTCGAATCCGTGCTCCACGGCCGTGGCGATGTGCTCCACGGCGTTGTGCCGACTGCCGGAGTAGAGGGTGTTGGTATCGGTGACGAAGGGACGGCCGCCCCGGGCCTTGATCCGTTCCACCACCGTGCGGACGTGGGTCGGGCTGATGTGGGTGTCGCAGCCGCGTTCTCCGAAATGGACCTTGATGGCCGTCAGGTCGTCCTTGGCCACGATTTCGTCGAATCCGGCCGCTTCGAACAGCTTTTTGATCTTGGCCGTGCGGTTTTGGGTCGCCTTTCTGGCCCGCAGATCGGCGAAATAGACCTTGGCGGGCTCGCAGAGTTTCTCTTGGCTCATGATCTCCTCCGTTTCCCTGCCAACGGACAGCGCGCGTGTCTTATTGCCCGGTCTTCGTGTCCCGGGCGGCGCCGATGGCCCATTTCACCTGGCGGCAGACGCCCATCAGCATGTTGCATTCCTGACGCCTCAGCCCCACCCGTTCGACGAAGCGCCGGACCGGTAGCATCCAGTAGTCCGGATTGTCGGGCTTGAGAAAGTCGATGGCAAGCAGTGTTTCGGCCAGGGTGCTGAACAGGGACTCGCGCTCGGCATGGGTGACGGGCCTGGACTCGGCCGGTACCGCTTTTTTGCCCTTTTCCCCCAGCGAGACCTTGAAGACCTCGTAACACACCAGCAGCACGGCTTGCGCCAGATTGAGGGAAGATGCCTCGCCGGCCGTGGGGATCGTGATGAGGCGGCCGCAGTGCAAGGTCTCCTGATTGGTGAGTCCTGCGTCCTCGGGGCCGAAAACCAACGCGACCTCGCCGCCGCCGGCCAGGGTGTCGCAGATATCCGGCGCGGCCTGCTCCGGCGAAATCACTCCCGTGCGCCAACCGCCTACCCGGGCCGTGGTGCCGTAGACTGACTCGGCTCCGCCCACGGCCTCGGCCAGCGTTCCGGTCAGGCGCATGGCGTCCAGAACCAGGCCGCCTTTGCTCGTGGCCAGCACCCGGGCCCGCTCCATGTCGAAATGGGCCGGATCGACCACCACCAGCCGGGAAACGCCCATGTTGGCGCAGGCTCTGGCCGCCGAGCCGACGTTCTCGGAAAACTTGGGCCGAAAAAGGATGACGGAAAGCTTGTCGAGCATGGCTGTGGCGGGGAGGGAACCTCCTTTTTGAAAAAAGGGGGTTCCCT
>JGI2065J20421_1001021_pt1 | contig 23224 bp, 20 predicted proteins | sample Biomet5_FD_20421 | JGI IMG/M metagenome (IMG submission 20421)
TAAAAACTTCTAGCGGACATGAAAAAATCTATAATTTGAAATGGCAGGACGCTGACGAGGAAGGTGACATTTTCCTGCGTCGTGAAGACACCCTTTATGAATCATGGCTTTCCGAAGCGCTGCACGAAGAACTGCCACCGGTACATATTAAATTCAATTATGACGAATGCACACGGCACATTTCATTTTTTGACAACCATCCAAGATTGAGCGGCATCCTTTCTATTGATAAGCTGTCTTATTCCGGAATTGGTGATGAAGAGCACCTTGTTTTTTCCGCTGTGACCGAGGACGGCACCGTAGTCGATGATGCGATGCTGAATGCCATGCTGGAATTGCCTGCCCAAGTTGCCGGTCAATGTCCGCCAGAGACAGAAGCTCTAATCACAATGCGGAAAGAACGCATTGCCATGCAGCAACAGGAGATTGAGAACGAGAACAAGCAGTATTTTCTTGATGAGTGTACCAAGCTGGACGCATACAGCGAGGACCTAAAGGAAGGACTCCAGCGCGATCTGAAGGAGCTAAAAAAGCTGATTGTGGAGAAGCGAAAAGCTTTCCGCGCCAGCACCAGTCTTCCGCTTGAGGGAATGCTTGCCCTGAAGGACGAGATTAACAAGCTCGATGAGAAACGCAAAAAGATGCAGCGGGAAATCTATGATCACGAGGATGAAATTGAACGGCAGAACCAGCACCTGCAGGATGAAATGCAGGAGAAGCTCAAGGGTAACTGCCAGACAGAACATATTATGACAATCTCTTTTGAGATCGTGTAGGAGGAAATCAATATGCAAAGGCTTGAACTTACATGGATAGGAAAAGGTGAAGACCCGGCGATAGAGCCGCGTATCCTTCTTCATGACCCCTCAAAGGATTACGGTGACCCCAATTCTGAGAATATGTTGATTCACGGGGATAACCTACTGGCTCTCAAGGCACTGGAGCAAGATTATGCGGGACAGGTGAAATGCATCTATATTGATCCACCTTATAACACAGGTGAAGCGTTTGAGCATTATGATGATAATCTTGAGCATTCTATTTGGCTGAATCTTATGAGAATGCGCTTGCATATTTTACGAAATTTACTCGTTGAGGATGGAACTATTTGGATTCAAATAGATGATGAGGAGCAAGCTTATCTAAAAGTTCTGTGTGACGAAGTGTTTGGCAGAGCTAATTTTATCAACCTCATATCGGTAAATATGAAAAATTCGGCTGGAGCGTCCGGCGGTGGTGAAGATAAGCGATTAAAGAAAAACTGCGAATTTGTGTTGGCATATGCAAAAAATTATGAGCTTCTATCTCCTTTCACAGGAGTATATGATTACACGGAGATGTATGACTACGTTGTTCAATATAGAAAGTCGGGAAAAAATTGGCATTACACATCAATTTTGACACAATCAGGTGAAAAAGAATACGCAGGTTCGACAACAGATGGGGATGGCAATGATATTCGAATATATCGCAGACCAGGAGCAGAGGTTAAATCCATACGGCAGGTAATGAAAGATGAATGTCTATCAGAAAAAGATGCGTATTACAAATATGGTGATAGAATTTTCGAAGCAAAAGACGCTCAGTCATCTATCCGTACAAGAGTTATAGAGGCCAAATCCAAGTTTGACTTGACTGAGGATATTCTGTCTATTGAATATGTTCCCAAAACCGGGAAAAATCGTGGAAAGCTTTATGAACAGTTTTATAAAGGTGACAAGTGTCGACTATTTGCGTGGTTGCGTGATATTAGTGAGGTTGTGGATGGTGTCCTTTATAAACGCGACCAGCAAGGAACTTACTGGGATTTCACATCAAGTATAAACAATCTTACTAAAGAAGGCGGAGTTGTATTTCCTAAGGGGAAAAAACCCGAAGCACTTGTTAGTAGAATATTAACATTAGCAACCGATAAAAACGATCTTGTCATGGATTCATTTCTTGGCTCTGGAACAACAGCTGCCGTTGCGCAAAAAATGAATCGGCATTGGATAGGAATCGAACTTGGAGAACATGCCTATACACATTGTATCCCTCGTCTAAAAAGTGTTATTGATGGGACTGATAAGGGAGGCATAACTCAATCTGTGAATTGGCACGGCGGCGGTGGATTCAAATTTTATGAGTTGGCCCCCACGCTGATTGAAAAGGACAAGCATGGCAATCCTGTGTTCTCTGATAAATACAATGCGGAAATGCTGGTTGCTGCTGTTGCAAAAATAAACGGTTTCCACTATGCTCCCGACAGTGATGTGTTCTGGAAACAGGGCTTTAGTCAGGATAGCAGTTATATTTATGTCACCACGCAGTATCTGACCGCTGCTATGCTGGACGGCATTGCAGCGGAGCTTTCAGGAATGGAAAATCTGCTGATTTGTGCTCCGGCTTTCGACGTCGGCCTTGGCAAACGCTATGACAATATCAACGTTCGCAAGATACCGCAGTCAGTGCTTTCCAAGTGTGAATTCGGCGCGGATAACTACAATCTGAATATCGTAGATGTCCCGGAACTTGACGAGGAGGAATGGGAGGATGATTAAGGCATCATATACCGATAAGTTTTATACTTATCACTCCAAATACATCAGCAATGTCCTTGCACTGCGCCCTCCGCAACACGAAAGTCTTGAAATTTTCGCTAAGCTCTGCGATATTTTGAGCCTAAGGAAAAAATCGGATAATGACGGCGAGGATTTTTATGATGCGGACTTAGCTGCGGTACGAGAACATTTTCCAACCCTAACCAGCTTTGAGCGTGACTTTCCGTCTGTCTGCTTTGCTTTAGCGACAGGTATTGGTAAAACGCGCCTTATGGGTGCGTGTATCGCATACCTCCATTATGAAAAAGGCGTCCGCAACTTCTTTGTGATGGCTCCGAACCTGACTATCTATCGGAAGCTCAAAGATGACCTCGGCAACATGTCTAACCCAAAGTATGTATTTCGTGGCCTGGACAAATTTGCAGACCCGCCGCGTATTATCGACGGGGACAACTATGAGGCGTTCCGTCAGGGACAATTCGGCGTAAATGACGTCGTGATCAATGTATTCAATATTGCAAAGCTGAACTCCGACAGTAAAGTGGCGAATGGCGCTCCCGCAAGAATTAAGCGCTTAAACGAGGTGCTGGGCGAATCCTACTTCTCATATCTGCGTTCGCTACCTGACCTATGCATTTTCATGGACGAGAGTCACCACTACCATGCCGATAAAAGCTTTGAGGTTATAAACGACTTGCATCCGCTCCTCGGCGTCGAGTTGACGGCCACGCCGCAGATTCAGAAGGGCACGAAAAAGGTGGACTTTCGTAATGTGGTTTATGAATACTCACTGGCTCATGCTCTGAATGATGGGCTATATGTGAAGGTGCCGGCGGTCTTTACCCGTAAGGATTTCAGGCCCGAGGAATATACGCCCACCCAACTTGACCGTGAGAAGCTCAATGACGGCGTTCGTATTCACGAAGAAACAAAGAGTAAGCTTGAAATTTATGCCCGCACTTTTGGCAAGCGTATTGTCAAACCCTTTGTTTTGGTCGTTGCAAGAGATACCGACCATTCCAAAGAAATCATGGAATACATCAAGTCCGGCGATTTCTTTGGTGGCTACTATCATGACAAGGTTATTGAGATCAACTCTGCCCAGCGTGGTGCTGAAAAAGATGAGAATATCGAACAACTCTTATCGCTCGAAAAGCCGGATAACAAAATAGAAATCGTCATTCATGTCAATATGTTGAAAGAAGGCTGGGATGTCACCAACCTTTATACCATTGTGCCGCTCCGTGCATCGGCATCTGAAACCTTAACTGAACAGACTATCGGACGCGGCCTGCGTCTGCCGTATGGCAACCGCACTGGCGATGAGGCGGTTGACAGGCTTTCAATCGTCAGCCACGATAAATATGAAGCGATTGTCAATCTGGCAAACGATCCGAATTCTCTGGTCCGTAAGGTGTACTATATCGATGCGACAGCGCCGACGCAAGAATCAAAGCAGCAAGAAACGGTTGAGATGCCGTCCGTATATGACAGCGTTTCAAATGATCACAGCTTTGCCGAGCAGTTGGCATTAACGCTACACGAGGCCGTGTCTCCACAAGGCGTAGAAGTACCGACAGAACCCCAGCCTCAGACGCTTGAAGTAGCAAAATTTGTTGCAAATTACACTTCAAAATCTGTTATGGATTTGAACCGTCAGGTTAAAACATTTGCTGCTATAAAGGACGATGACACACGCGCCTTTGTGAAGAAAACAATTATCAGCGAAACTCTACGTCAATTCCCATCATTCGGTTTGAAGCCGGAGGATTTGGCTCCAGTAGTCGAAAACGCCATCAGTACCTGTGTACAGGCTCTCACTGATAGCGTAATTCCGATTCCACAGGCTGTTGTTCAGCCTTTCACGGAAGTCAAGCAAGGGTTTTATCCGTTTAAGCTTGATACCAGAAACATGAACTGGCATCCTTCCGACGATACCTTGCTGGGTACCGAGCTTCAAGAAGGTGGTCAAACCTTTGAGCTTGACATTGAGTACATGGCGTCCGCAAAGGTTGATACCGTAGAAAATGAGATTGTACGTCACATCATCGTGCATGATAATGTGGATTATGGGACTTCTGCAGATTTGCTTTACTCCCTCGTGAACGATGCCAAAGAGCACTTTTTGTTATACCTCTCAGAGGAAGAAACTGAGAAAGTGATGCGAGACCGTCAAAAAACGATTGCAGATATTATTTATCTACAAATGAATCAGCATTTCTATCGTGAGGAAACTGAGTATAAGGCTTCGGAAATGCGTCCGTTTTCTCGCATTGAGAACAGCTTTGGTGGCAAAATTCGTACAGACGATATTTATGACTTGCGGGCAACCCTACCAGCAAGCGAAGTCCGATCTAAAGTGTTCAACGGCTTTAAGAAAGCCTGTCACACTCTCTACAAATTTGATAGCGATACAGAACGGCGTTTTGCAATCGTTCTTGAAAATGACAAAGCTGTGTTAAAATGGCTGCGTCCTTCGCCGAAGCAGTTTAATATTTATTATGGGCCTGGCGGAATCAGCCGCTATGAACCTGACTTTGTCGTAGAGACGGCAGATCGCATCTATATGATAGAGACGAAAGCAAGCAATGAAATCGGTTCTACCGAGGTAAAAGAAAAAGCTCGTGCCGCCGTCGTTTATTGTAATGCCGTTACGGATTGGAATTCTGTAAACAGTGGAAAGCCTTGGCGATATGCACTTATCTCTCACGATGAAGTTCGGCTCAATTCCAGCTTCATGGGGCTTGTATCCAATCAAGTCTCGTATAAGCAGTTGGAAATCGACGATATGTTTACTAATGAATGAGGAGGCGGCTGCATGGCAAGACGAGGAAAGAGTATCAACCTGTTTCTAATGGATGGCGAACCGAGCGAGCGTATTAAATGCACCCTTGCCAACTTGACGGGTGTTGCATATAGAATTCCGCGCACCGCTTTATGCCTATGGTTAGCGCTTGGCCCATACAAATGCGCTTACTATTATTCTTGAAGCTTGCACCAGTGAATGCGCCCCAGACGACGAGCACGATAAGAATAACTAAGCTGATAGTACCTTTTAATTTTACCACACTTTTTAATTATTCCTCGGCTGCCGATTTTGCAGGGTAAGTAAATCCGAAATAGGCAGCCAGCATTATGAACTTAATATACAGAAAAAGGGTTTCCGAAGCTCGTATCGAAGTGGTGCGAAACCTCGGAAGCCCTTTATTTCAAGCCTTTTTCGGCACTTCGCTGCCGGGGAAGGCTTTTTTTGTTTGTATCAAAGACGGTAAGAACATAGAGCCGTGCTGCGACATAGGGAAGTCACTGCTCGAAATCTCAATATTCTTGTTTGTTGAGTGCACACCCTATGCACACCCCTGAGTTCCCGTTTGCCGAGTGTAAGGCGCAATCAATCTATATGCTCCATAGACGGGGCTTTTTCTTTGCACTCTACAAACGGCAGAAAACAAAAAAGCCGTCAGAAAGCCTTGCTACCAAGACCTTCTGACGGCTACCGTGTGCAAAATAAGAACGTCAGCATTGTATCAATACTGACGTTCTTATATGGCGGAGGGCATGGGACTCGAACCCACGAGGCTGTTACACCCTACTCGCTTTCCAGGCGAGCTCCTTAGCCACTCGGTCAACCCTCCGAATCGTTAATCTTCTCTGTCTGCCGTGCCTGTTTTGCCAAAAAAAACAACACTGCCATGACAGCCAATTATTAACTTACCATAGCAAATGCCTTTTTTCAAGGAAAATCTTATCTTCCCGACTCAGGCGGTCATTTGTGTGTCATTTCTTTGTAGATGCTTTCGACTCTTTTTTCTGTCATCTTTTTGTAATCCATGAGCGTATGCTCATATTCGCCGTTCATGAATTTGCTGGTTATCAGAAAATCTGCCGTCGCACGGTTGTTGGCCACCGGGATGTCATATACTGTGGCTATCCTCAGCAGTGCCTTGATATCGGGGTCGTGCGGCTGCGCTTCCAGAGGGTCGCTGAAAAAGATCAGCATATCTATTTCTCCTTCTGCTATCCGCGAACCGACCTGCTGATCGCCGCCGAGCGGGCCGCTCTTCAGTGCCTTCACCGGCAGTCCCGTGGATTCCGAGATCAGCCGCGATGTGGTGCCTGTGCCGCAGAGAAAATGTCCCTTGAGCATATCCTTGTTTTTTTCGCACCATTTCACGAGGTCGTCCTTCAGATGATCGTGGGCTATCAGCGCTATCCTTTTCTGTCCGTTCATTTTTATTTTTACTTCTGTCATATCCTCTCCTCCTTTCCAAAGCTGATTATAAAGCAAAAGCCTCCCGATGTGGCGGCTTTTGCTTTTATTTAACAAATATTTTACATTGCTATTTCAGGGAATCCCTGACCGCCCTTTCCATATCGGCTATATCCAGCTTTTCCGAGAAGCGCACTTCTTTTTTGTCGAGATCCTTCAGACCCTGCGGCACCTTTACGCCCGTTTCTTTTTCTATGGATTTTATCGAGCCGAAGCCGTCGCTTCCCTTGGGGATGCCTGTCGATTCCGCGACACTGTCCGCGAATTTGTACGGACTCGCTGTCGAAGCCAGCAGTGTCGGCGTCCTGTCTCCCGTGTAAGCGGCATAGTCCTCATACACTCTGTATCCCACAGCCGTATGTGTGTCCATAAGGTAGCCGTGGTTCCTGTACATATCACCGATTGCTTCGTTGGTCCTCTTCATATCCGCCGAGCCCCCGTAGAATTTATCCAGAGCATAGTTGATCTTCGGACTGACTGTGTACTTGCCGTCTTTTTCGAGTCTGGCCATCAGCTCGGTTATCTCGCCGCCATTCTCGCCTGACAGATGGTAAAGCAGCCGCTCCAGATTGCTGGAGATCAGTATGTCCATCGACGGTGAATTCGTGAGGAAAAACTCACGGTGAAGATTATATGTGCCTGTATTGATAAAATCGGTCAGCACTTTGTTTTCATTGCTGGCGCAGATGAATTTCTTGACGGGTATGCCCATATTGCCTGCGTAGTATGCTGCCAGGATATTCCCAAAATTGCCTGTGGGAACAACGATGTTGATCTTGTCTCCGTTCTTGATGATGCCCTTTTCTACCAGTTTCACATATCCATAAACATAATATGCCACCTGCGGCACCAGCCGTCCGATGTTGATGGAATTGGCCGAGCTGAGACGATAACCCTTTTTCGCCAGCTCCTGATTGAAACTGTCATCGCTGAAGATCTTCTTGACGCCGGTCTGAGCATCGTCAAAATTGCCCTTAACTGCGAAAACATGGGTGTTTTTCCCCTGCTGCGTCACCATCTGCCTTTCCTGCACCTGGCTCACGCCGTGATCCGGGTAAAAGACCACTATCTCTGTACCCTGCACATCAGCAAATCCCTCCAGAGCAGCCTTGCCCGTATCTCCCGAGGTCGCAGTCAGTATGCAGATCTTCCGGTCTTCTTTGTTCTTGTTCATGGCTGTCGTCAGCAGATAAGGAAGGATCGACAGCGCCATATCCTTGAAAGCCGCCGTTTTGCCGTGATAAAGCTCCAGGAAATATGCCTTGTCTGCTTTGACTACAGGAACGATGTCTTCGGCATCGAACTTGGAATCGTAAGCACCGTCTACACAGGCCTGCAGTTCTTCATCTGTGTAATCTTCAAAAAATGCCTTCAGCACAGCAAAGGCCACCTTCTTGTAAGGTTCTCCCGTCATCTCTTCGATATCGAAAGGCAGCTGCGGTATTTCGCTGGGGACATACAGTCCCTTGTCTTCCGCTATGCCGGCGATGATCGCCTGCGACGATGTTTTTATATATTTGCTTCCTCTTGTACTCTGATAGTGTATCATTTTTTCCTCCAAGCTGCGGCCGCGGCCGCATGTAAATCATTCCCGTTGATTATAACAAGATATCTGCAATAACTCAATGTTCACAGAAAAATAAGGTGTGGACAAACTTCGCCGGAGCCGTTATAATGATATTCGCGTCAGGTACGGCGGCAATCGCTCCGCGATCCTGCGCATCATATATGTGCCCTCATGGTCAAGCGGTTAAGACGCAGCCCTCTCACGGCTGAATCATGGGTTCGATTCCCGTTGGGGGTACCACAACTGATAAACCCGGCAATGCTGATGTTGCCGGGTTTATCAAGTTGTCCATATGCTTTTAGAATATCCTTTTTGCAGGCACATACTCTATCATCGTTCCAATGTTTTGTACCATGCCTATTTACTATATTTATCAAAATCAATGTCCTTGCAACGTATCATATCGGTTTTCCCTGTTCTTACATCAAAGCGCAAGTTTTTACATGCCTCATCTCAGTTTCCCCCGGTCTTGCATCAAAGCACATATTTTTGCAAACCTCATTCTTTGCATGTATGTCAGGAAATTTGATATAATCATCTGCATAGTACTGACCGACATTTGCGGCAGACAGAACTGAGAACAGGATCGACTGCTGCAGGGACTTGCATATGCGGGAGAATTTATGCTTACAGAACAGAAATACCTTGGAAAAACAGGCACGATAATTTTTATAGCCGTCATGAACATGTTTGTTCCGCTGTCGATAGATATGTATCTCCCGGCGCTTCCCTCCATGACGGGATATTTCCACACAACTGAAGGACTTGTAAACTTTTCGCTGGCGGGCTTTTATTTTTTCTTTGCTGTGGGACTGATAATATTCGGCCCCCTATCAGATAAATTCGGCAGACGGCCGACGCTGATCACCGGAGCTGCAATTTATGCGTGCGCCAGCGCGGGCTGCGCCATGGCGGGAAGCATCTGGATCCTGATATTGTTCCGCATCATGCAGTCGTTCGGTGCGGGAAGCATCATTTCAGTTTCCACGGCCCTGATAAAAGACTGCTTCGACGGCATGATCCGTCAGCGGGTGCTGGCCGTGGTGCAGGGCATGTCGGTGCTGGGGCCGATGATAGCTCCGATCGTGGGCGCACTGATACTTAAATCTTTTTCATGGCGTGCCACCTTCTGGGCCCTGGTGATCGTGGGAACGGTATGCTTTGCCGTATCACTGCTGCTGCAGGAAAGCCTGCCCCCCGGACAGCGGAACAGCGGCGGCGTGCTGCATTCGCTCGGCCGTCTCGCTGTGGTGGCAAAAAACAGAAAATTCATCTATTATCTTCTGATCGTCAGCGCGATAGCCGCGCCCTATATGGCTTACATTTCAGTATGTTCATATATCTACATTGATTATTTCGGTGTGAGCAGACAGATATACAGTTACTTTTTTGCCTTCAATTCCGCGACCGCGGTCCTGGGCCCGATACTGTACATTTACGGAGTCAGGTTGCTGAAGCCGCGCGGGCTTATGCATCTGCTCATATGCATAGCGGCGCTGGCCGGCATATCGATGCTGATATTCGGGCGTACGGCGCCTCTGGTTTTCATGCTGACATTCCTGCCTTTTACGCTTGCGGAAAGCTCAGTGCGTCCGCTCAGCACAGACATACTGCTGAAACAGCAGGAACGCGACACCGGCTCCGCCAGCGCCCTCATCAATTTCGTGCATACTGTGATCGGCAGCATGGGAATGTTTCTGGGTACTTTGCCGTGGTCGAATTTCAATACCGGCCTGGCGATAATCATTATTTCATTCGTTGCCGCGGCCGCGGTCGGCTGGCTGCTGCTGCTGAGATCTTCTAACCGCCCTGACGGTATGTGAAAAGACATATATATTATATCTAAATTATTGTGAGGCTGCGAATTTTATAGTATAATCTGCTTATTAGAATTATCCTTTAAATATGTGAGGCAGAAGGATCTACAATGAAACTCTCGGTATCAGAAATCAAAGAGCTGGCAGAGCTGCTGCCTGGCAACATAGTTTTTTATATTCGCAAAACGAACATCGAGCGCATCTTCTGGTCTGAAGGCATCACCGCCCTGTGCGGATATGATGCCGATGAACTGGTTTCAGAGGGGAAAAAGGACGCTTTATCGCTGGTCTTCGAGGATGACCGGAACATGGTGGCAGAAAAAACGAAAGAATGCCTGAGTTCCGGTAAAGAAGTCAGATACACCTGCCGCATCAGGCATAAAGATAAGAAACTCATCTGGATAAACTCCGTAATAAAGACGATAGGCACCCTTGACGGGGATCCGGTCATAATCAATATTCTTTCCGACATTTCCGGCGAAAGAGAGGCTTATCGATCCATAGAACAAAAATTCAATGAACATCAGGAACTTATCCGTGCCCGGGAAGCGCTCAACGAAAACAGACGCACAATCAATGCTGCGATAACAAATTCCGGCATGCTTTATTTTGAATACTACCCTGACACTCACATTGCCGACAATCTCAGTGCGGACATCAATAAGCTGCCCTCTGTTATTCATGATTATCCCGAATCAGTGATCAGAGATAATTTCACTGACGAAGAGCAGGCATCATGCATGCGGTCAGCCTTCAAAAAAATCGATGCAGGCAGCGAGCAGGAGCTTTTTACCTGCCGCAGAACATTGAACGGAAGACCTGTCTGGCTGCGCTACCATCTTGTTTCAGTTTTTGGTTCTGATGGCCAGAGAAAAAAAGTGTCATGCACAGCCATGGATATCACACTGCAGAAGGAAGCTGTCATCGAATATCAGAACCGTTTCGAATCGCTGCTCAATATGTATCCTGATGCCGCTGCATCCCTGATGCTGAACATCACTAAAGATATATGCAGCGATATACATGATTATGATGCTGATAAAGTGAACGATACTGAATCCTCAAGGGAATGCATAGCCTGCCGCATCAATGACTCTGCAAGATATATCCCTGATCCGGAACGCCGCGAAGAATACATAAATGCCTTCAGCCGTGAAAACCTTGTTTCTTCCTTTATGAACGGAATTACAAAGGTTTCTGTTGATCATACATTCATATTACCCGAAGATGAAAAGCGCTACTGCACTACCACCGTCGACATGGTCAGGAATCCCGTTTCCGATGATATCGAGGGAATCTTATTTATACGCGACATCACCGAATCATATTTACAGGCCCGCATCAATGCTGCTTTGATAGAAAGCAAATATGAATGTGTTGCGCTGATAGACGCCGGCCGCGGCACGCTCGTGATCGACAGCTTTTCGATAGGCGACCCAATACAGATAACCAACGAGGCCAATGATTACAATATCAGCTGCATATCTGCCGCCGATACTTTTGTGGCTCCGGAGGACAGGGCCTCTTTCCTTAAATATTCTTCTCTTGCAAATCTGAAAAAGAAACTTGATAATAACGACAGATACTTCTTCACTATACGCAACATCGACACTTTCGGAGTAAGAACTCCTAAAAAATTCAGCTATCGATATATAGACGGAGAACGCAGCCTGATTCTGTCAACTCTCGAAGATATTTCCGATGTCATGGAATGCGATTCACTTACCGGCGCTCTTAACCGCTCGGGATTCATCACTTTCACACTCCGCACACTTGAAAACAAGACACCTGCCGACAAATATGCTGTACTTTATTTCGGCATACGCGGCTTCAAGGCAATAAATGAAACTTTCGGCGTTGAAGGCGGAGACACCGTCTTAAGACAGACAGTACTGCTTCTCCGCAATTCTTCTCTCAGCCCGATAGCTGTTGCGCGAATGGAAGCCGACCGCTTTCTATGCCTTGTCCAGCAGAAAAAAATAGATTACGATGAAATTGCGAAACTGTGTCACCGCACCTACATCCATAACAGTAAGCAGTATAATTTTCTGTGCCGCTGCGGCATATATATGATCGGCAACAAAGAATCTGATGTCGGCACCATGTGCGACCGGGCCAAAATGGCGACAGGTTTCATACACGACGAATATGTCAAGCCTTATGCTGTATTCAGCAGCTATATGCGCAGCTCCGTAGTTGCTACACACGAGATGACCAGCGATCTGCAGAAGGCCATGCAGAACAATGAATTCAAAGTATACTATCAGCCGGTCTATGCCTGCAGCAGCGGAAAAATGGTATCGGCCGAAGCGCTCATACGCTGGGTGCATCCGGCACTGGGCGTCATTCCCCCCGGATCGTTCGTGCCCGCTTTTGAAGCCAACGGATATATATCTGAAATAGATATGTTCATGGGAAAAAGCGTCCGCAGGTTCCTGGAAAACAGAGCAGCCGAAAATAAATTTGCTGTTCCTGTGGCCGTAAATTTATCGAGAATGGATTTCTACGACAGGAAGATCATGAACGCCATCGTCGATGATCTGAAAAAAACAGAACTGCCTTTAGGTTCACTGCGGTTCGAACTGACTGAAAGCGTTTATTCCTCACTCAACAATTCAAGTATTAAAAATCTTGAACGGATGAAGAATGCCGGGGCGTACATTCTTCTGGATGATTTCGGCAGCGGTTATTCTTCGTTCGAATCCATTCTGGATTTTGATTTTGATATCATCAAGCTCGATATGAATCTCGTGCAGAAGATCGGCGTCAGCCTGAAAGCCGAATATATAATCGGCTATGTGATCGAGATGGCTCATTCAATGTGCATCAGAACAACTGCCGAGGGTGTGGAGACCCTTGAACAGCTGGAATTCCTGAAAAGCAAAAAATGTGATCATATCCAGGGATATTACTATTCAAAACCCCTTCCGGCAGACGAATTCGAAAGGCTGCTGAACGAACAGCAGCCCCTGTGATGATTGATATTCAGCTGTTTATGTCAGCTTTCATTTTCGCCTTCAACTATGTTCTTTCCGCCATACATCTCCCGCAGACGCGGTTTCTCTATTTTTCCGGTGGCATTCCTCGGCACTTCTGCAAAAATGAATTTCTTAGGCCTCTTGTATTTCGGCAGTTCTCTGCAGAATTCGTTTATTTCATAATCTGTACAGGTATATCCCTGCTTCACTTCCACGATAGCTGCCGCTATCTCTCCCAGACGTTTGTCCGGCAGACCTATGACAGCGACATCCTTGACCGGTTCGTATTTATGCAGGAAATCTTCTATCTGCACCGGATATATGTTTTCTCCGCCTGATATTATAACATCCTTTTTCCTGTCGACCAGATAATAGAATCCGTCTTCATCCTGTTTAGCCATGTCTCCCGTATACAGCCAGCCGTCATCGGACAGCGTCTCTTTCGTTGCTTCCGGGTTGTTGTAATAACATACCATTACGCCTGGGCCTTTTACTGCCAGTTCCCCGACAGTCCCCTGCACGACAGGCTTTTTATTTTCGTCAAGGATCTTTGCTTCCCATCCGTATCCGGGTATCCCAATAGCACCGACCTTCTTGACATTCTCAACTCCGAGATGTACACATCCCGGTCCGATGGATTCTGAAAGCCCGTAGTTCGTATCATATTCGTGGTCCGGGAAATAGTCGAGCCAGTGTTTGACGAGGCTGCGGGGAACCGGCTGTGCGCCGATGTGCATAAGTCTCCACTGACTGAGCTCATAATCCTCCAGTTTGAAGTCTCCTCTGTCCAGAGCGTCCAGCAGATCCTGCGCCCACGGCACCAGCAGCCATACGATCGTGCAGTGCTCTGCGGAAACTGCATCGAGTATATATCTTGGCTTGGTCCCCTTCAGCAGAACAGCCTTGCCTCCTGATATCAGACTCCCGAACCAGTGCATCTTGGCTCCTGTATGATACAGCGGCGGTATACACAGGAAGACATCGTCCTTCTGCTGTCCGTGATGGTTCTGTTCGCATTCCGCCGAATGTGTGAGCGATCTGTGCTTGTGCAGTATGGCCTTGGGGAAGCCTGTGGTTCCGGATGAGAAATATATCGCCGCCTCATCATCTTCGGTCAGTTTTACGTCAAGATTATTGCTGGGATAATCAACGGCCTCTCTGTAATAGTTCTCTGCAAATTCCGGCGCATTTTCTCCCACATAAAACAGCAGTCTGTTCTGTTTGAGTTCATCTGCTATCGGCTCTACTCTGTCTATAAATTCGGGCCCGAACAGCAGAACATCAACATCGGCCAGGCCTACACAGTATGAGATCTCTTCGGTCGTGTATCTGAAATTCAGCGGCACAGCCAGCGCTCCCGTTTTCAGTATGCCGAAATATATCGGCAGCCATTCCATGCAGTTCATCAAAAGTATCCCCACCTTATCGCCGCGCTTTACGCCGCGGTGCAGCAGCAGATGTGCAAAGCGGTTTGCTTTTTCATTGAATACTCTCCAGCTGATCTCGCGCCTGTACGGTTTTTCATCTGTCGCCTGAATAAGATCATATTCTTTCCAGGACATGCGCCGGTGATCGCTCTCCATTGGATTGAGCTCTACCAGTGCGATATCTTCAGGGAATTCCCTGCTGTTTTTTTCAAGTAATTCTGTTATCGGCATATCCTTTTCCTTTCGTCCATTATTGAAGCCTGCGGGATCATCGGCGTTACATGCAGACCCGTTGCGAAATATCGTTATATACAATACCATATATATACATAAATATAAACCTCTCCGCTCAGAACCATTTCTTCTTTTTAAAGAATATTATGCATCCTCCGAGTATTGCCAGACTGAGCAGCGCCACGAACAGATATCCGTAATGCCATGCGAATTCCGGTATCTTGAAATTCATCCCGTACCAGCCCACCAGCAGGGTCAGCGGCAGGAAGATCGTGGACACTACCGTAAAAACCTTCATCAGTTTATTCTGCTCTATATCTATCTGTGACTGATATGCTTCCCTGACCTGTGTGACATAGTCTCTCTGGTTCTGTGCATATGCCAGCAGCCTGTCCACACGTACGGCCAGTATCTGGAAATGCCTGATGTAACCCTCGCTGATAATATCGGATTCATTGTCGCTGAGACCTTCAGTGACCTTATCCAGTCCGTCATAATACTTCTTGATATCCCTGATGGATTTACGGAAGCGTATAAAGTCTTTCATATTGGCTTTCCTCGTATCTGCAAGCAGTTTTGCTTCAAAAACTGTGATGCGGTCCTCGATCGCTTCCAGCTTCTCGCTGTCGTCTTTGATCAGACTGCTGAAAAAGCCATGCAGAGCGCTTTCATTTGAATCATATCCTTTCACCATATCGCTTACCTGCGATCTCATGTCCTCGCCGTCGCATATGAACACGAGAGCGTCCGGGGAAAAGTAGATGACTATTTTTTTTCTTCCTGCTTTCAGATCGGCAAGGTCAAGTATGTCCAGAGACATAAGATATGAATCCTTCCTGCACTCAAAGCAGCTCAGCGGATGATCAGCGATCTCTCCTGCGATGACGCTTCCAGTATATTTCCTGACCTCTTCCCGGTCACCGGCACATATGATTTCCATTTTTTCTCTCCTGATATATTATATTTGTATATAGTCCGCTGTGCATATCCGTCACGTACACATGTATCTGCATTATCGATCAGGAAATATTATACCACATACCTTTTCTCAGTGTGATGTATCATTTTGCGGTAACGCAGCATCACCTTCGCAGGACGGTTTTACGGCATACTCTGTGCCGTCTTCCTGCATCTGCGGCGCAGCTCTGCGGCATCTGCGCAGGAAGGCATCCCAGCAGCCGCGATTTGAAACGGATCCGCCTTTGTGCTATTCTAATTAATGATAATCACGCCTTGCCGGAACGACAGAAACGGACATCCGGCTCCGCTCAGGGATCCGGGTATTACGGTCCGCTTCCCGGCATGATGAAACGGAGGCTTTATATGCACCTGCAGGAATCAGGAGAAATGTATCTCGAAACCATATTGATTCTCTCAAAGGAAACTGATCGCGTAAGATCGGTGGATGTCTGCGATCACATGGGGTTTTCCAAGCCCAGCGTCAGCAGAGCGGTTGGCCTGCTGAAGAACTCCGGCTACATCGTTGTCGATGACGAAGGCCATCTTTCTCTGACCGGCACCGGCCGCAGCGTAGCGGAAAAAATCTACGAACGTCATACGACCCTTACAGAATGTCTGATGGAACTCGGCGTCGACCGGAAAACCGCGGCAGACGATGCCTGCAAGATCGAACACGACATAAGCGATAAGTCTTTCGAGGCCATCAAAAAGTATTTCTCTTCCGCCGAAAATAAATGATACTGTGACGGCGGCCTGCTGTCCGTACCGCAGAAAATACCAGTGAATATATTAGTGCGGCCGTCAGAGAGATCTGACGGCCGCCGTTTTGTCATTTTATGAGAAGGTGTTTATTTATATATATCATATCTGATAAAGAAAACTCATCAGATATAAAACGCTGCTGCGCACGTTTCTGTTTTCCAGGCTCACCTCCCTGTCCATGATGCTCAATATGTCCTTTTTCTGAGGCTGATGTTCAGGCACTATGCTGACGGCACGGCCTTCTTTTTGCTGTTCTTTCATTTTGATATTATCTTTAGAAAAAAAGTTCATATGTCCTACCTCCTGCCGTAAGGATAAGCGTTATGTCTGAAACCTTTCTGAAAAGCCGGCTTTCTGTAAAAAAATACCGAACCGCGCTTTTTCAGTATTTTTTCACCAACGTGATCTATGGTATAATGTATTCAGTTATTCTGCATATGATGTATTTGATCAATAATAGGAGGAGCAAATGAGAGTCCTGATCGTAGAAGATGAAGTGAGGCTTGCAGAAGCCCTGGGGCAGATCCTGTCTGAAAAAAAATACATGACCGATATTGTGAACGACGGCGATGACGGTCTCGACTATGCCATGAGCGATATATATGACGCCATCGTGCTGGATGTCATGCTTCCCGGCATGAACGGCTTCGATATAGCCAAGGAACTGCGCAAGCAGAAGATCCAGACGCCTATCATCATGCTGACCGCCAAGGGAGACATCAATGACCGGGTCACCGGGCTGGACTGCGGCGCAGATGACTACATGACCAAGCCATTCGCTCCCGAAGAGCTGCTGGCGCGGATACGTGCGCTGACGAGAAGGCAGGGCGAAGTCCTTCTCGAGGAAGCGACTTTCGGCGATCTGGTTCTCGATCTGTCAACATGCGACCTGAAATGCGGCGACAAGGCGACGCACCTCAATTTCAAGGAATTCGAGATCATGAAACTGCTGATGACAAATGCCAAAACGGCTGTTACCAAAGATGATCTTATTACCAAGGTATGGGGCTATGATTCTGATGCAACCGACAATAATGTCGAAGCATATATCTCTTTTCTCAGAAAAAAGCTGTCCTTCCTCAACTCTAAAGTCAGCATCAATGCCCTGAGAAAAGTCGGGTACCGTCTGGAGACAGCTGAATGACAGCGGCAGGCATGATACTATGTTAACTAAACTAAAGCGTAAATTCATCCTTATTAATATGATACTCGTAGGTGTTGTACTGATAGCGGTCTTCACTATTGTTTGCGTTAACACATATAAGGAGCAGATGAGCGATCTTAACGTATCTCTTTCGCGGGCAATGCGCCTGGCGCAGAATATCGAGGGCCGTCCCACTCTCAACAAGGACGATAACGATTCGACCTTCCACAATGATTACGGGCCCGGCAACAGTATCGATACCCAGTCGGTGGCCTATTACTATGACGGCAACTATATAACAAAACTCGAATCCGATCATCTTGAGCTTTCCGATTCAAAATTGAAAAAAGCTGTCCATACGGCGGTGAATTCAGGAAAATCCCTTGGTGAAATACAGGGTATGGACCTGTACTTCATGAAAATAGACAGTACCTACAGTGCGACGATATCGTTTGCCGACTCAGAAACAGTCAACGAACGTATCAGCGGAGCCATCCTGATCTCCATAATACTCTGCGCCGGAAGTCTGGTCGTGCTTTTCTTCATCAGTCTGCTGCTCGCCAGTATGGCGGTACGCCCTGTCCAGAAAACATGGGATCAGCAGCAGCAGTTCGTTGCCGACGCCTCCCATGAACTGAAGACCCCTCTGACCGTGATGCTGGCCAACAACAACATCCTGCTCGATCACAGGAATGAAACCGTTGAGGCTCAGAAAAAATGGATAGAAAGTTCGCAGGCCGAAGCCAATCACATGAAAAAACTGATAGATAATCTGCTGTTTCTGGCCAGGTCTGATGCTTCCAAAAATAAACTGATCTTTTCTGTAGTGCCGCTGTCCGATATAATCATGGACACTTTTCTTCAGTTCGAACCGATAGCCTTTGAAAGCGGCATCGAAACTATATCGGAGATCGATCCTGATATCAGTATGGTCGGCGATCAGACTCAGCTGAAACAGCTGATCCATATACTGATCGATAACGCCTGCAAGTATGCAGGCGACAACGGCAAAGTGAAAGTCGTTCTGAAAAAGAGCGACCATTCTCATCACATCCGCGGCAGAAATACCAGTGAAATAACTCTTGCTGTGAACAATACCGGCAAACCCATCGACAGCAAGGATATCCCCCATATCTTCGAGCGTTTCTACCGCGCCGACAAGGCGCGCGTGCAGGGCGAGGGCTACGGCCTCGGCCTTTCGATAGCCAAACGCATAGTCGAAGAACACAAAGGAAAGATCACTGTAACCAGCTCGGCCCAGTCAGGGACTACTTTCACAGTGATCTTCAGATAACGGCCGTCATACGGCGGCTGTCATATTTCATTTGAATTTAACTATATACTTTTCCAGAAGTTTGCACGGCTTGTACGACAGTTTCGCCTTGCGCAGATTAGGTATGCCCATATCCTCTTCACGATTTATGTACTTGACATTCGATGCCATCGCCCTGCAGAACTCGTTGTTTATAGCCTGATACAGTCCCCTGTAATTGACGTTGGCCTTTTCCACATGTTCTGTTATCGTTCTCCGGTTCAGGACCCCGCCTACTGCCAGCGCCTCTATTTTGTTGTCGATCATTATCGCACCCGCCATGTAGCCTATCTTTTCGATATTCTCAAAGACATCTTTCATGGCTTCTTCTTCCATCTCCAGCATCTGCATCTCATGCTCCGGCACTTCCTTGCGTGCGTTGAATTCATCGATGAAGCGCATGGCATCATCTGCCATATCCGATGTCAGCGGCACATATTCGTAATCAAAATTATTATGAAAATAATTGAGATGGTTTTTTTTGCCGTGGTATTCTCTGCCTTTCAGTTCGATAAGATCCTGTGTCCTGTAGACATAGTCGTAATTAGGCCTGTCATCGATTATCCTGATCTCACCCGGACACGCTGTCTTGATAATATTGATCATATGGAACGGCAGCAGCCGTATGCTGAATTCATGGCCCTTCGCTTCGAATCTCTCTTTGGCGGTGTGAATAGTTTCTCTCAGTGATACCGGATCATATTCGCCTGTTCTGGTAAGCGGAGGGAACATGAACGGAAGTATTATCCCGTCTTCTAGTTCCAGATGGCTGATGCCGGTGATGCACATATAATCACCGATGATCTCCCAGCTGAACTTATTGATGTCCCGCCACATATACATCGCCGAAAAGGACAGGCCGCTGGTCTGATAATCAAAACCGTTGAGATATTCTTCTAATATTTCTTTATCATCGAGCGTTATCCGCCCATCGAACATAAACATAATTAATGACTTCTTTCTATTCTATTTTACTATCGCAGATACAGCCTTGAATGCCTCCGCCTTTGAACTTCCCATCATCTCATAGAGTATCGCTTCATATGTCGTGACCACGACACCCGCCTGCCTCATGCGTTCCAGTGCGATCTCGCTGTTCCTGGTCTGCCTTGACGAGCAGCAGTCGGCGATCAGAAAAACATTGAAGCCTGCTGACAGCATATCCAGCGCTGACTGCTCAATGCAGATATGCGTCTCCACGCCGAAGAGAATGATGTCTTCGGCACCTGTCTTTTCGAGTTTTTCCTTTATCTCTGCAGAATCCAGAACACTGAAAGTGTTTTTATCTACAGGCTCGAAATCTCCCAGAGCCTCAGCAATGCCTGCGACAGTCCCGCCGAGACCTTTCGTATACTGCTGTGACACTAACATCGGGATCTCCAGGGCCCTCAGTCCCTGTATCAGCTTTGCTGCCGTCTGCTCTGTTTCGCTGTTTTCTGCAATGGCCGGCATCAGTTTCTCCTGAAAGTCCACGACCATAGCAGCGGCACTTTCCCTGTTTATTCTGTATTTGCCCATATTCGTTTTACACATCCGCTTGATTCCGGATGCGTATCTCCTTTCTGTTTATCAGATGCTGTATCTTTTTCCTGGATGCTCTCAGTCTCGTATGACTGGTATACCGCTCCTGTGACCGGTAGGCTTCTCATATGCTCCGCCTGCTCCGTGATCTATCGATCCAGTATGTTCCAGTTCCTGATCTCGTCGATGAGTTCATAATTGGTAAGATTGTACTGCAGCGGCGTGATGCTGGCATAACCGTTCTGCATGGCTATCACATCGATATTCTCATTATTGCTCTTGTATACTACAGGTTCGCCCTTGTACCAGTATTCCATTTCTCCGGTTTCATTGCATCTCGGATGGAACCATTCTTTGTATTCCCTTATTCCCAGTCTCGTGCATCTCAAACCCTTGACTTCTTCGGCAGGCATATTCGGCACATTGATGTTCAGAACAGTCCTGTTGTCGAGTCTGCCGCACGCGGCTCTGAAGGTTTTTACCGCCAGATCGCAGGCATATGTGAAATCCCGCGGTTCATGATCGTTTACCGAAACCGCCACTGCCGGCAGACCGCACAGCACACCCTCTATGGCGGCAGATACCGTGCCTGAATACAGAGTGTCTGTGCCCAGATTGCCGCCGTGATTTATTCCCGAGTACACCATATCGATGCCGATGCCTTCATGCTCCAGGAAGCGGAGACCGAGTTTGACGCAGTCGGCTGGTGTGCCCGTGACCTCGAGCGCACGCCTGGCGTTCTCGAATTTTACATCCTTTATCTTCAGCGGTTTGCCTATGGTGATGCTGTGGCCGGCCGCGCTCCTCTGCACATGAGGGGCAGATATATATATATCTGCTTCTCCGGCAAGAGCCGCTGCCAGTTCATGAATGCCCTTTGCTTCTATGCCGTCATCATTTGCTATAAGTATATTCATATAAATTCTCCCAGCACCTCGCCGATGGAGTCATTGATGACCAGATCGGCTCTGCTGTCGTATTGAGTGCTGCTCTTGTTGATAAGGACAAGACTGCTGCCGTGAAAATAATTCACCAGTCCTGCTGCCGGATAAACGACCAGGCTCGTGCCGCCGACGATCAGGACATCTGCCCTGCTGATAGCATCGACTGCTCCCGATATCACAGAGTCGTCAAGTCCCTCTTCATAGAGCACGACATCCGGTTTGATGACACCTCCGCACTTGCTGCACTTCGGTATCTGTCCGTCGCAGTTTGCCGGATCAAGCACATAATCCAGATCATATGACGCTCCGCAGTCCATGCAGTTGTTGCGCAATACCGATCCGTGCAGTTCATATACGTTTTTGCTTCCCGCAGCCTGATGAAGGCCATCGATATTCTGGGTAACTACCGCCTTTAGTTTTCCTTCCTGCTCCAGCTTTGCCAGCGCGATATGCGCCTTGTTGGGCTTTGCCTGGGGATACACCATGTTTTTCTTGTAATAATCGAAAAACGTCTCCATGTCGTTCATAAAGAAGCTGTGTGATATTATTCTTTCCGGCGACATTCCATATTCCTGCTGGGCATTGTACAGACCTGTCTCGGAGCGGAAATCGGGGATATTGCTTTCTGTCGAAACACCTGCTCCTCCGAAAAACACTATATTGCTGCTGCCGTCTATTATTTTTTTCAGTTTTTCATCCACTTGTTTGTCCTCCTTCTGAAAGGGTATATTATTTTCATATCAAAGCTGCATATTCCGACTGCAGCCGGCCATGCAGATACGGCCCTTACCGCGGGCAGTTCAACACTGAAGTATTATACCACATTGCCGGCGGTTTAATAGCGTGATATAATTATTAAATATTGTTAATATCTGCTGACGGCATCGTCTACATAATGACAGACCCGCAGCAATAACAGTTGCCTGATCACCGACTGTGATCAGATATTAAAAGGAGGAACGACATAATGAATACAAAAGTCCTGAGAGACCTTTCCTACGGCGTCTACATCGTATCAGCAATGGACGGCGAACGCCCCACCGGCTGCACTGCCAACAGCATCATGCAGATAACCTCTGAACCTGCCACGGTGGCAGCCAGCATCAATCATGACAACTACACCAACAAATGCATCAAGGAAAGCGGCGTTTTTTCCGTAGGCATTTTATCTGAAACATCAGATCCGGGACTCATCGGTCATTTCGGCTTCCAGTCCGGCAAGGATGTCAACAAATATGACGATACTCCTTTTGAAATGAAGTCCGGCGCACCTGTGCCGAACGGCCTCAGAGGATATATAGTCTGCAAAGTAGTCGATTCTATGGAAACATCGAGTCATACTGTTTTCCTGGGCGAGATAATCGACGGAGATGTTACGGGAAGCGACGCGCCCATGACATATGCATACTATCATAATGTCATCAAAGGCAAGAGTCCCAAAAATGCTCCTACCTATCTTCCCGAGGAAGACGGCGCGGCAGACAGCGAAGATACCGGCAAAACAAAATGGGTCTGCTCAGTATGCGGATATGAATATGACGGCGACATTCCTTTTGAGGAGCTTCCTGACGATTACAAATGTCCGGTATGCAATCAGCCCAAGAGCAAATTCGAAAAAAAATAATCAACTGCACTGAGTGAACTGCGGCGGCCTGAGGACCTCTGCAAAACAATACATGTAACATGGCGGCGGGAGCCTGCATCAGCAGGCATCCCGCCGTTTTTGTCCGTCAGCCGCCTGCTTTTCT
>JGI2065J20421_1001024_pt1 | contig 23167 bp, 26 predicted proteins | sample Biomet5_FD_20421 | JGI IMG/M metagenome (IMG submission 20421)
GTGGCTATGACATTGATCTGCCGGAATAATCCACATCTGAAGGGCACACTGCAAAGAGTCAAGGGAAACCTTGGCTCTTTTGCATTTACTTGGGAACAGCGGAAGTTGGGGGAGGTAGCAAAAACAACTATTGGTGAGTTTGTTATAAAAACAAAACAAGACGACAGTTATCCGTATCCTGTCTTTAACGGAGGTTCTTCAAATACAGGTTTTTACAATGAATTCAATAACGAGGGCAACAAAATCTTGGTTAGTGCAAGAGGTGCAAATGCTGGGTTCGTAAATATTATTAAAACACGATATTGGGCAGGAAATAGCTGTTATTCAATAGATTTATTAGATAAAAATGAATTTGATACAGATTTCATTTTTCAGGAAATGAAGCGTAATCAAGCAAGATTTACAGAAAATCAACAAGCAGCAAATATTCCATCTGTATCGAAAGCTGATGTAGAAAAATTTGTTGTTGATGTGCCTTCATATGCTGAACAATTAAAGATAGGAGAGTATTTTACAAACCTTGACCACCTTATCACCCTTCATCAGCGTAAGCCGAAGCACATCAAAAACAATAAATAATTGTGACAGTTTATCGCCCTCTTGGATACGGCGTAAAATTAAATATCTCATACCATGAATCGACCTTTCTTGAAACAATTTTGACGCAATGAGAATTGGCAGCCCAAAGCGAGGCCATTGGTAATGAGTTATATTTAAATATCATGCCTGAGTTATCTGTGATATAATATTTGCAATGTGTGTTGCACGAAGGACAACTAATACTTCAGGAAGAATAAAATATAGGGGGTGGTGTCATGAACATAGAGAGCAAACTGCGGCCGCTATACCTTGCCAAAATACTCTTGTCGCAGACTGATGATGAGCATTCTCTCACTACAAATGAGCTCTCCGAGATTCTGGAGCGGGAGTATCACATCAGCGCCCACCGCACCACCATTGGCGAGGATATCAAGGTGCTGGCGCAGGCGGGTCTTGATGTGGATACGATCAAATCCACGCAGAATAAGTTCCGTATTCTCTCCCGTGATTTTGATATCGCTGAGCTGAAGCTCCTGATTGACGCCGTGGAGTCTTCAAAGTTTATTACGGAAAAAAGAAGCGATACCCTGATTGAAAAGCTCCAGCGGCAGGCCAGCATTCACAGTGCGGAAGCGCTGAAACGCAATCTGCGAGCCTGCAGCCGGTTTAAGCCGGACAATGAAGACGTCATCTATATTGCGGATGCCGTCAACGCGGCAATCAATGCCGGTAAAAAGATATCCTTTCAATACTTCGACTATAATGCCCGCAAGGAAAAGGAACTGAGAAACGGCGGCAGTGCATACAGCTTCAGCCCCTATTACCTGATTTGGGACGGCGACTGCTATTACATGGTGGGTTACTCCGACAAGCATCACAATATTGGAAACTTCCGTATGGACAGAGTCTATCAGCAGCCAACGATTTTGTCTGAAGACGCTGTGCCGGTTCCCTCTGACTTTGATATCAACGAATATGTCGCCACTTCCTTCCGGATGTACAACAGTGAGCGCCGGAAGGTGGAGCTGATCTGCGAAAACAGCACCACGGACGCCATGCTTGACCGCTTTGGTATGGAGGTGGAAACCCGTGAAAATGATGCGGAGTCGTTTCTTGCTGTAGTAAACGTAGCTGTCAGCCATGTCTTTTATGCCTGGGTATTTGGCTTTGGCGGCAAGGTAAAAATCAAAGGCCCGGAGGATGTGCGAGCGGGCTATGCGGCGATTCTGCGCGAAGCGGAAAAAGCGATCCGATAATTAGGGCCTACTGAAGGAATAGAAAGTAGCCTGAAAGCATTGATAATACTGCGAAAATGAGAAAAATATGGTATACTGTAATGCAAGGTGAACGGGGTCAATCAGCCAAATATGCTTGCAGGTGATAGAAGATGTACAGACATGAAGACTATGCTCAGGTCAAATTGGATCTTCCTTTTGGGGTCACATTAAATGACGACAATCGTTGGGTTCAACTTAGCAGGATCATCCCGTGGGACGAAATTGACCAGGAATACTGCAAGTCTTTTGCAAGCGATGACGGGCAGATTGCAAAGTCATCCCGTCTGGCATTTGGCGCTCTGTACATTCAAACAGCAGAAGGTTTTACAGATGAGCAGACGCGTAGACATATTCAGGAGAATCCATATCTCCAGTACTTCTGCGGATATGAAAGCTACTGTCTGGATTCACCGTTTGACGCATCTATGATGACGCATTTCAGGAAACGGATTTCTGCTGACATGATCCGAAAAATCAATGATGCTGTATTCTGTCGGGAGTCACTTGAGCAGTCGGATAACGCTGAGGATTCTACAGATGATGAGGAACCGGAGCAGTCTCCGTCTATTGCTACCACAAATCGAGGCACATTGATTCTGGACGCAACATGCTGTCCGGCAGACATTCATTATCCCACGGACATTGGATTGGTAAATCATGCACGGGAATTGGTTGAGCAGATGGTAGATATGCTCTATTCCGTTGCGCCGGGTTCTTTCGGTGTCAAGCCACGCATGTACCGTCAGGTTGCCCGCAAGAAGTACTTGGCATATTCAAAGAAACGCAGCCATACTCTGCGCGAAACACGGTTGTGTTTGCGATCCGGATTGCAGTATCTGCGCCGGGATTTGGGATATTTGACTGCACTCGTGGAGCAGGGTGCACCGCTGGCGGCATTGGGGAATGAATTGTACCGGGATCTTCTGGTAATTCAGGAAATTCACCGGCAGCAGTGGCAGATGTTTTTGGCAAAGAGCAACCGCGTTGAAGATCGTATTGTCAGCATTGATCAGCCTCATGTTCGCCCAATTGTTCGAGGAAAAGCCGGAGCCTCAGTAGAATTTGGCGCTAAGGTGACCGTGGGGCTCGTCGGAGGATATGCGTTTCTGGAAAAATTTGATTGGGACAATTATTCTGAAAGTAAAATCCTGAAGGATGCTGTTGAACAATACCGGCAACGGTTTGGTGTCTATCCGAAAACTGTTTTAGCTGATCGCGCTTATCCCAGCAGAGAGAATAAGCTCTGGTGCAAGGAACGCGATATTCGTCTCTCCGGCCCGAGGATGGGCCGAAAATCCGTTGAGGAGAAGAAATCTGAAACGAAACAGATTTATCAGGATGGCTGCAAGCGGGTGGAAATTGAAGGCTCCTTTGGCGTTTGTAAGCGCCGTTATGGCCTGGAACGGATCATGACCCGCCTACCGGATACTTCGGAGACGACAATTACCATAGGCTTCTTCACGGCAAATATGGAGCGCAAGTTGCGTCTCCTTTTTGCGCCTTTGTCCGATTGGGCTTTGGATTATGATTTTGACCTTGACTGCTTCATTATTTTTCCGCGCAATCCCGATATTGAGGTCATTCAGTAAGCCCTAATTACATAGTACCGTGGTTTGGACGAGGTGTCGCTTCTGAGTGACACCTCGCTTCTTTTTGGAAAACACATCTTGTAATCCGTGAAGAAATGCTTATAATGAAAATTACGAAGCAGACTGCTTCGTAATTCAAAAATGGAGCGTGTGACATGAAAAGACGGAGTACAGAAACCATGAAAAAGATCCGGGATTTTGCGGAACAGTATTTCTTGGATTATGGCCGTTCTCCATCCACCACGCTGATTGCCAATGAGGTGGATGTCTCCCGCGGCACCGCCTATAAATATCTTGTCGAGATGAACGATAAGGGCTTGATCTCTTATGACGGCAAGAAAATCACGACGCCCCTGACCCGGAGCAGCAATGCGGACCGTTCGCTGGCTCCCATTGTCGGCGCCATCCGCTGCGGCTCCCCAGAGGAAGAACGGGAGGAAATTAAAGAGTATGTTTCTCTCCCAGCCTCCATTTTCGGATACGGAGATTTTTTCATCCTGACGGCCAAGGGCGATTCCATGAATCTGGCTGGCATCGACGAAGGAGACCTGATCGTCGTTGAAAAAGGTGTGCAGGAGCGTGTCGGCGATATCGTTGTGGCGCTGGATGACAACAATTGCAATACACTCAAGCGGCTGGCCTATGACAAGGGTAAGAGGAAACACTATTTGCAGGCGGAGAGCAGCAACCCCGCCAATCACGACTTATATCCCCAACATATATCGGTTCAGGGCGTTGCCCGGAACGTGATCAAGAAACTCTGACGCAAGGCGGGACAAGCCTTGCTGCAATCAGGACAGGAGGTACAGTCCCATGCAGAAAGCTTATGTTTCCGTGATCTGCTGCTGTGACAAAGAGGGCGTCATGCAGCCGATCCGGATCTGCTGGGATGACGGCAGGAGCTGGGATGTTAAAAGAGTCCTGCACACCTGCACGGCGGCCCATCATGAATTTGAAGGAATTCGCTTTACGATCAAAATAGGAAGTGCGGAAAAATATCTGTACCGAGACGGTCGGCAATGGTACGTTGACCGTTCTCCGTAGTGGAGGTGGACTATGAATCATGATGATTTTTTCCCATGAGCAGCTTGACGAACTTGGGGAGGGCTTGATTCGGCAGTATTTGGGCGGCGAGACGGATCGCTGTCTTTGCGTGGATATTGAGGGATTTGTGACGGACTTCCTCGGACTGCCGCTTCTGTATCGCTCCTTCGCCGAGCAGGACACCGATAAGATCGGTTTTATCTCAGACGGCATTACGCCGATTCGGGTCTATGAGCAGCGAAAAATTGTGCCAATGATTTTCCCCAAGGGTGCTATTGTAATTGAGAACTTCCTGCGCCGTGAAAAAGAGAGTGGGCGGCGGAGATTCACCATCAGCCATGAAAGCGCACATTTTATAATGGATCGAACCGTTCCCCAGGCGAGCTTCCATCGCGAGTATGACAACGAACGGATCTATTCCCCTGCGGAGCTGAAGGATCTGTTCAGTATCCGGGAAACGCAGATCGACCGGATGGGTGCGGCGCTGCTGATGCCCCGGTTTATGGTTTGGAACGTGGCGGCGGCATTTGGCGTGCCGGACGGCGTCCCGATATTTGGGGAAAGCGTTCTCAAGGTTTCGGACCGTCTGCTGATTCAGGAGATGGCCAATGCAATGGGCGCGTCCTTCGCGGCTTTCCTGATTCGGCTCCGGGAGTTGGGTCTGCTGCGGCGGCGCGATATCTCGGAATACATCACCACTGAAATGGGTCTTGGAAGGTCTGGTGATACGCTGTGACACAGGTGCGCGTCTATCAGCAGAAAAACGAGCTTTCTCGGGAGGTCAGGAAAAAGCTGGACAACTCCCGACAGGAGGCGGCCAGCCTGACGCTGCGGGATATCACCTGCCCCTATTGCGGCTATCTCGTAGAGCGTGTCTTTTCGGATATCACCGGCCACAAAATGGTGTTTTGTAAAAAATGCAAAGAAGAATACCCGGTCAACCTCGGCTATTTCCGCCGCATGAAGCGTGGACGCTATGCTGTTCATTCGCAGCGGGAACGCCAGCATCGATAACAACAACTGAATAAGCTGCAATACTTTTAATCGAGCAAGCGGAGAGAAACCGGCGTAAGCCGGCAGAGACTGCCAAGCGCCGTACGAAGTCGGATTGAGTACATCTATTACTCATTCTGATTTGTACGGCGCTTTTTTGCTGCCCGGATTATCTTCGTACTGCGTTAAAAGTCCTTTTCCGACCGGCTCGGGAAAGGACTTTTTATGTTTCTGTCACATTGGCAATGCCAGATCGCTGAATATCCCTGACCTCCGAATTTTTGCTTTTCCACAAAAATTCAAAAATTCGAGGTTAAGAAAATGAGTTACAACAACGCGCTGGAGAAAAAGAGGTTTCAAAAAGAATGGCAGAAAATCCGTGTGGAATATGAGGCGGCGGGAATGGACGAGGACTCCATCCAGAAGATGTACGACTTTGACTGGAAATACCACCTGAGCAACCGCCGCTATCGGGAGCATACGCAGCCCCTCAACGAAAAAGCGTTGGAGGACGAGGATGACGGAATGTCGCCCCTGCTTGAAAAATTTGCAGAATGCGTTTCTTGCAGCATGGATTTTACGGAGGGCGATTTGGGCTTTTGGCGTGTGGAGGAAATCGAGGATGGACGGCTTGCAGCGAGGCTCAAGGCTCTGCCAACCGCCAGCTTGGAGCTCATGATCCTCTTTGCGGTAGATGGTTATAAACAAACTGAGATTGCCCGGCTTCAACATACCACAAGGCAAAACATCTGCAACAAAATCAGCAGAATCAAGAAAATTCTGAGATGACCGTGTACAAAAGGCTGTTTTCACCGGCTACCACTTGAGGGGACAAATAGGGTTTTCCTCATTGCTCTTTGAAAAATACTGCCCTGTGCGGTCATATCCGATAGCGAGAACACATTAGCTGACGGTCCTGCGAAACAGGAAAGCGATACCGGGGATGCGCCAAGACCCGCCTGTGGAGATTCCTCCATGAAGCGACGGCCAAAAGGCGGCGAGCGCGCACCCACCCCCGGTCAGCGGTTTTGGCAAGCCGTTCGCAACGACCCCGTCAGCCTACAATGATACTTCCGTCCAGCCACAGTCTCAAACAATGGGGGCGGTCCGGAGAGATCCTCGGGAGGGTTCGATTCCCATGAAGCGGCGCCAGCCGCTGTTCTCGCTTTTCGCCTTGGCTCGGGAAGTAGTGTCGAATAGAGCCAGCACAGAATTAAAAAACGGAGGCCGCTCAAATGCGCGGAATCAAGCCCATGCTTGTCTAACCAACCCGAGCGGCCTCCCTTCTACATAAAAAATGTTGGAGGTATATCTCATGAATCAGAATTTTCACGATTTTTATCGGGGCGAAATCTATTACGCATTTCTGGAACCGGCTTACGGTCATGAGCAGGGCGGGACGCGCCCTGTACTCATCCTGCAAAATGACGTCGGCAACTACTACTCCCCAACAGTTATCGTCACAGCGGCTACCACGCAGAAGCATAAGAAGCAGAATCTGCCCACCCATGTTGAATTGGAAAATGTAGAGGGACTGCCGGATACGTCCGTTTTCATGCTGGAAGTTCTCCGAACCATAGATAAGCGCCGAATCCGCAGCTATGCTGGCAAACTCACCGATGAGCAGATGGAACGGATTGATGCCGCGCTGCGAATCAGCCTTCGGCTGGATGAGGACGCCTATCTTCCCACAGAAGTGGAGGCTCCGTGATGAATGCCGTGCTGAAGATTGATCCAGAGTTTGAATCCATATGCCCTGTGTTGACCAATGACGAATATGCGCAGCTTGAAGAAAACATTCTCTCCGAGGGACTTATCCTCACGCCGCTTGTTGTGTGGGATGGAACCATTATCGACGGCCATAACCGCTATAAGATCGCGCAGGCACATCCCGGCATCGAGTTTAGAATGCATGAAAAGCATTTTGAGAGCCGCTATGAGGCGCTGTCGTGGATCTGCAAAAACCAGCTCGGTCGAAGGAACCTGACACCACAGGACAAGAAATATCTTGTTGGCAAACGATACGAGGCTGAAAAAAAGGCCAATGGAGCGATAGACGGTTTTCGTGGAAATCAGCACACGAAGCTGGTAGTGGATCAAATTGATCCACTACCAGATCCTCATGTCACCCGGCAACGCATAGCGGATGAATCCGGTACAAGTCCCGGCTATGTGCAGCGTGCAGAAAGATATGCAAAAGGCGTAGATGCGGCTGAAGAAGTACTTCCCGGCATTAGAAAGGAGATCCTGTCTGGTTCACTAAAGGCCACAGATCCCGAGGTTGCTGCCATAGCCAAGACTCCACCGGAAATACGCCGCCAGAAAACAGAAGAACTTCGTATTCCGAAAGAAAAGGCGCCAAGGAAAGCCGTCCGCGAAGAACTGCAAGCTATCCGCAAGATCGCTGCCGATATGCGTCCGGATGTTCCGCCAGCCCCAACCAGCGAAGATTCTATTCTGGAAACCCTGCACGGAGCAGTAACGGATATGATCCGTGTCTGCAACACCCTGTTTTCGGATTTCCCGCGCTTGCTGGCGGATAGTGCCTATAAAACCAAGGTCATAGAAATCATGCAGGAACCCAAACAGTACATTTTAGAATTAGAAGGAGAGCGAAAATGAAAGCAGAGGAAATGCCCTACGAAATCATGAATATCAACAGCAAAGAGATCATTATTCCCAAAGCCTATCAGCGCAGGCTCTATCCGCCGCGTGTTGCCAGAATCGTCGCAAATTTCGATGAACATATCGCCAACGAGCCAAAGATTAGCTTCCGTGATGGTAACTACTATGCCTTTGACGGTCAGCATTCTATTGCCTCAAGAAAAATGATGAATAACGGCGAGGATCTGCCCATTCGCTGCAAGGTGTATCGCGGTCTGACGGAAAGCGATGAGGCTCTGCTCTTTGCGCAGCAGACCGGCGAATCCGCCCCACTGACTGCCAGCGCTGAGATGCGTGCGCTGATCTTCGCTGGGGATAAAAATGCGACGGCTTTCCTGCACGCAACGGAAGCCGCTGGCTTCCATCTCGGTTTCGAGCAGGGTTGTGGCAGCAAACGGATTATCTGCATCAACACAGCTTTTTCTGAGTTCAAAAGGGTTGGTGCCGAGTTGTACAAGGAAGCACTTGATGTTCTTCAAGCTGCATGGGGCGGCGCGCCCGAATCCCTTCGCGCAGAAACGCTGGTGGGCGTAATCGCTTTTGTTGAACTGTATCATAGAGAGTATGATCCCAAACGCCTGGTAAACAAGCTCCGCAATGTCGACCCCATCACCGTCTACCGCAGCGGTAGAACGGATATCAATCTCCCCGGCACAAAGAAGTATCTCAATCAGGTCTACCGCATCTACAACGGCGCGAGTCGGAAATGCACGCTCCCCATGAAGTTCTGATGCGTTGATTTGATATCAGATGCCATGGGGGTCGCTCACGCTACAAGACCAATGTGACACAGCTTGTTTGAGCATAATGAGCGGCCCCTATTTTTGTGATATTAAGCACCAAATGCAGATTGAAACAGGAGGCAGATATGAATAACGAGATCGGCAGACTAAATATCGTGGACTATGGATACCTTCTTCTGATGATGAATCGGCTGATTGAGCTCGGCCTCATTACGGAGGAACACAAGACCCGCACGGCGCGGCGTATAGCGGAGGAAAATGAACTCTCGCTTTTGTTAATTTAAGTTCGGTTTGGGTATAGCTATTCCCGAACTTTGATGGTATTGTGTGTTGCTGAAGGGAGGGAATGCAATGACGACCAGCCGCGAGACTGTAGGCTCCAACGCTCTTGACAATAAAAGAGAAGTAATCTACATCTCCCCGAAAGCACAGGCAACGCCGATCAAGCCGAGAGTAGCGGGATATGCGCGAGTGAGCAGCGACAGCGACGATCAGATGAATTCGTATGCGGCGCAATGTCGCTATTATACTGACCTTATTACCAGCAATGACAAGTGGGAGTTTATTGAGGTTTATGCGGATGAGGCGGTCACGGGGACTTCAACAGAGAAGCGCGACGATTTCAACCGTATGATGGCTGATTGCCGTCGCGGTAAAATCGACCGCATTATCACAAAATCAACAAGCCGATTTGCCCGAAATGTGATGGACTCACTCACCGCAGTGCGAGAGCTGAAGGATATCGGCGTCTCCGTCCTGTTTGAGAAGGAACGGATAGACACCGGCCTCATAACCAGTGAGGTGCTTCTGACCCTCTACTCCGCATTCGCACAGGAAGAATCACAGAACATCGCTGAAAACAAACGGCGTGGGAACAGGATGCATATGCGTAACGGCGACTATGTGTCGTCGAGCGTCCCATATGGTTACCGACTCGTGGAGAAGTTCCCTCAGATATGTGAGCAGGAAGCTGTCATTGTCAGGCGAATCTTCGGCGAATACCTGTCTGGCTGTAACGGCTACGAAATAGCAAGAGGGCTGACGGAAGATGGGGTTGTACGCAAGGATGGCGTGGCGAACTGGAGAGCCAGAACCATCTACTCCATGCTTCGCAATGAGCGATACATCGGAGATATGCTTCTGCAAAAGAACTTCAAGACGGATGAACTGCCCTATAAGAAAGTCAAAAACCGCGGAGAACTTGAGAAGGTATACATCTCCGACTCACACGAGGCAATTATAGACCGAGTGTCGTTCAAACTCGCAAACCTGCTTCTGGAGCAAAAGCATAGCGGAGCCTCTGGAATCGCCGAGCAAACCTATCCCTACAGCGTGAAGCTCAGATGCGGCGAGTGTGGTAAAACCTATCGTCGCAGGGTGACCAAGGAAAAGGTGTACTGGACTTGCCGCCTTCACGATGAGAGCAGCGACTACTGCTCCGCCGAGCGGATCGCGGAGCCTGACCTCGACAGCGCCTTCGCTCGGCTCTACAACAAGCTGAAAGCTAACAGCGGAAAAATCCTCGACCCCATGCTGGAGCAGCTTGAAAAACTGCGAGATTCAAGAAATCGGGGTAATCCGGAAATCCAGATAATCAACAAACAAATAGCAGATATTTCGGAGCAGAATCATGTGATGAACGGGTTGTTGACCCGTGGCATCCTTGACTCTGCTCTCTTCTTATCTCAGCAGGATGAACTCAAACGAAAATTAAGAGCTCTGAAGATAGCCAAGTCTAAACTCCAGAGCGCCCAGGATGGCGACGAGATAATCGAGAAAACGGAAGACCTGATTGACGTGCTTGATGACGGACCCAAGCGTATCGGCGGCATGGACAAAAGCTTGTTCGCTGACATAGTCGAGTATATTACGGTTGATAGGAATACGCTGATCTTCCACATCTCCAACGGTCTGGAGCTGAAAGAACAGTTGATAAGGACGGTGAGATAATGGCGAGAAACAGGATGCTGCCATTCGGATATAAGGTCGAGCGCGGTGCGGTTGTACTTAACCACGAAGAAAGCGAAACCGTCCGCCGCGTCTTCCGAGAGTATGCAACGGGAACCTCATATAAGGCAATCGCGGAGGCGCTTACCGCCGACAAAATCGCATACACACCAGCCAAGCCGGTGTGGAACAAGAACATGATCGCTCGGCTCCTTCAGAATGAAGACTACCTCGGCTCAGAAAAGTATCCGCCAATACTGGATGTGAGTGAGTTCTCAGCCGCAAAAGCCGCACAGAAGCAGCTCTGCTATACCGAGCCTTCTGCGTTACGGAAGATAGGCAAGCTGCTCGTGTGTGGAGAGTGCGGAGCGTCTCTTGCCCGACGCATCCATGCGAACGGAAAGACAAGATGGTATTGCCGAAACGACAATACCCACATCCCCAATACGGTGACAGATGAGTATCTGCTGGAAACGGTGTCACGGATGTTAACAGCCATCAAAGAAAATCCTCGCTTGCTCCAGCCAAGTACAACCAAGCTGTCAGACACGGCGTTCAAGCTGGCAAGACTGCAGAACGAAATCAACGACCTTCTTGAAGGTAACATTGGTGACGAGGCAGCAGTCAAGGAACTGATCATGCGCTTGGCAACTGCACGGTATGACTCCTGCGATGATGCCGTCTCTATGGCAGCAACGCTTCAAGAACAAATAGAAAAACTGAAGCAAGAACCAGATTCGGATATGAAAATCCTAATGGTGGTCGCTGACCATATTCAGATTCGGCCCTCGGTCACAATAGATATGACGCTCAAAAGCGGACAAATCATTACGGAAGGAACATAAGCAATGGCAACTCCAGAAAGAGAAATCGTAGTCATACCGGCGACTCTGCGGCACGATAGTCAAAGACCGCTTGACCGACAGCTCAAGGTTGCTGGATACTGCCGAGTATCTACAGAGCAAGATGAGCAACTTATGAGCTACGATGCCCAAAAGAAATATTACTCGGATCTCATTTTGCGAACGCCAGAATGGACGCTTGCGGGTATTTATGCTGATTCTGGAATCAGCGGCGCTACGGCAGAGAAACGACCGGATTTTATGAAAATGATCCGCCACTGTAAGGCTGGGAAAATTGACCTTATCATTACAAAATCCATCAGCCGTTTTGCTCGAAACACCCTCGACAGCATCGGATATGTGCGAAAACTCAAAGCCATGGGCATTGGTGTCCAGTTTGAAAAGGAAGGGATCAATACGCTGGACAGCACCAGTGAGGTCATTCTGACGATTCTGTCCAGTCTTGCCCAAGAGGAGCTAAACTCGCTCTCATCCAATGTCAAAATGGGCAAACGCATGGCTATGAAAGAGGGCAAAGATCACTTTCCCTACAAGACAATCTACGCCTTCAAAAAGGGCGAGGATGGAAAGGCCGAAGTCATCCCGGATGAAGCCGAGGTGGTCAGGCGGATATACCGGCAATACCTTGCCGGTGATAGTGTCAATGCGATTCGAGATGCGCTGGAGAGTGACGGAATCACCGCGCCACGGAAAGGTACTGCATGGACGACCGCGACCATACGCAATATCCTCGAAAATGAGCGTTTCTGTGGCGATGTCATCCTCCAGAAAACCTATGTCACCGACCCCATCAGTAAGAAAATCAAAAAGAATAACGGTGAGCTCCCAAAGGTGTTTATCAAGAACAATCATCCCGCTATCATTGAACGGAGTGAGTTTGAACGAGTGCAGTTGGAAAGAGCCCGACGCGGAGCCAAACGAAGGGTCTCCGATAAGGCAGCAACCGAGCTTGGGAAATACAGTAGCATTTACGCTCTTACGGATAAACTCATCTGTGGCGAATGCGGGACACCCTATAAGCGCATCGTATGGACCACGAAAGGCGTGAAAAAAGTTGTGTGGCGCTGTACAAGCCGTTACGACCACGGAACAAAGTACTGCAAGCAATCGCCAACCCTTGACGAAGAAAGCCTTCATGCAGCTGTTGTTGAGGCACTTGCTGCCACACGGCATGACAGGAAAGCACTGATTCCGTACCTGACAGAGCAGTTGGAACGATCCTTCATTGAAGAAAGCCCTGAAAGTGTCGACACCGAACAGCTCATCGACCAGATACGAATCCTTAAGCAGCAGGTCATGACGCTGATGACAGAGAGCATCAGCCACAACACCCTTGCAGACAACGAAGAACAGCTTAAAGCCATGTCGGACGAGATTGCTTCGCTTAACAAATCCCTGACGGAGCAACAGGAAGCCAGCAAAAGTGACCACACCATTGAGAACAACCTGAAGACAATCGGAGAGGCGCTGGAAAACGAGCCAGACCAGATGAGCCAATATAATGAAGTGCTGGTTAGACAGCTCATTGAAACCATCAAGGTCATTGATCGAGGAAGGCTCCTGATAACATTTCGCGGTGGTCTCCAATACCTGCAGACCATCGAACCCAACATTCGAAGAATGCGAAGCAGAAGATGACACAGAAAAATGAATCTGGGTATGATAACCTATTTGCCAATAGGTTATCATGTCGAGTTATAGGTTACAGACCCATGCCTGTGCAAATGGCCACACTTGCCTTTCTTGTGTGCGAGCTTTGTATGCCGATAGCGGCATAAACAGCGGTGCGAAAGCAGAATAATTCATTGCATTCTTGCCGATAATATGGTATAATTGACAAGCACACAAAGGAGGCGTTTTCATGAACTACCTATCAGTTGCAGCAACAGCGAAGAAATGGGCTATGTCCGAGCGTACCGTCCGCAACTATTGCGCGCAGGGAAAAATCCCCGGCGCTTTTCTTACGGGAAAAACATGGAATATTCCAGACACTGCTTCCATTCCGGATAGGATAAACAAACGGTCGGATGAACCGAAGACTCTTCTGGAAGTATTGAAAGCAGAACGAACAGCAAAGACCTCTGGCGGCATCTATCACAAGGTGCAGATCGATTTGACATACAACTCAAATCACATTGAGGGCAGTCGGCTGACTCACGATCAGACACGCTATATTTTTGAAACAAACACCATTGGAGCCGGAAGTAATGCCATGAATGTGGATGACATCATGGAAACGGCAAATCATTTTAAGTGCATCGATATGGTCATAGAACAGGCAACCTATATGTTGACCGAGAAGTTTATCAAACAGCTTCACCTCACCCTAAAGAGTGGAACGAGCGATAGCCGCAAGGACTGGTTTGTGGTTGGTGATTATAAACGCTTACCCAATGAAGTTGGCGGCAGGGAAACAACTCCGCCGGAGCAGGTAGCTAACGAAATAGCTGAACTTCTGAAAGCCTACAACGCAACCAAGGAAAAGACATTGGCAGAAATTATTGACTTCCATGTTCGCTTTGAGTCCATTCACCCGTTTCAAGACGGCAACGGCCGCGTGGGGCGACTCATTATGTTTAAGGAATGTCTGCGCAATAACATCGTGCCATTTATCATAAGTGATGACAAAAAGATGTTCTATTACAGAGGCTTGCATGAATGGAAGACAGAGCGAGGCTATTTGACTGACACCTGCCTTGCTGCGCAAGATCAGTTCAAGAAATACCTGGAGTATTTCAAAATCCCATTTAGTGAATAGTATTACCTTCGGTGTGTGTAATAACAAAAAACAAGAGCGCAAGAGCGCAAAGCGGATAAACGCTTTGCGCTCTTGTTTTTCAAATATTCAGGCATCAGAAGGGTTTGCGCCTTCTTACTGGCGCTTTCTCAACACTCGTTTTTGCATTAACACCCAAACTCTGCAGCCTTCTACGGAGCTCAGTAACGCTTGTGAATAAGGAGCAGGCCCATATCAAGTCCATCTTCAGATGAGCTCTCTCGCCAGAATAAGTGCGTCCTTTGTCGAGGTAATCACACGCAACAGCACCTGCTTCTCATACTCACTCAGCCCCTTGAGTAAAGCGTCATAGCTTGGCGTGGGTTTTGCCCGGATGAGATCGCTGTCTTCATAGAACACATCATTAAGTGTCAGACCAACTGCTGTCGCCATCTGCAGATATGTATTGGCACTGCCACAGTCGCGTCCTGTTTCAATGTGGCTCCAGTATTGTGGGGTGCGATCTGTACGCGCAGCCGCTTCTTCCTGTGTGAGCCCGAGAATCTCGCGGGCTTCTTTGATACGACCACCGACAATTTTGCGGTCAAACGAAAAATTTTTGCTCATGCTTATAGTACCTCTCATATTTTAGTAGTACAGCTATTTTTCAAGCTGCCCACATATATGATAGGATTTGGACAATATAGTGATGTTTGAAAGGAGTTGAGATTGCAATGGTACTAAATGTGGAGCGAATTTGGCATCAGATCATCTCCATCCCAGAGGTACGAAAAGCAGACTGTATCCGCCATCCTTATGCTCCGTTTGTGATTGATTGCTCCCATCCATTCTTCTGGCTATATCCGGAAAAACCTAAATCACACGCCGTTGAACATAAAGGAGCCGAACACAGATGACGTCTAAGAGAGAACCACGAACCTATGCGTTCTATTCAACTGTTAGGCCGAGGTCTGTCGATTGGCTGTGGTATCCATACATCCCATATGGAAAGCTGACGCTCTTGCAGGGTGACCCCGGCGAGGGCAAATCGACAGTTATGCTGAACATCGCTGCGGCAATTACGCAAGGCTGGGCAATGCCAGACGGATATGTAACGGACGGTCCACACAGAGTTATCTACCAATGCGCCGAAGACGACGCATCGGATACCATTAAGCCCAGACTTGTTGCGGCAGGTGCTGACTGCTCCCGAATTGCCTATATTATTGACGAGGTTGATGCGCTGACCTTGGACGATACCAGGATAGAGGAAACCATCAAGCGGACGCACGCAAGGCTTTTGATTCTCGACCCGCTGCAAGCGTTTCTCGTTCAGGATGGTGATATGCAGAGTGCAAGCCGTATGAGAAGCGTTCTTGGCAAGCTCACTTTGATTGCAGCGAGAAGGAATTGCGCCATCGTCCTTGTTGGTCACATGAACAAATCGCAGGGTGGAAAGACCCTCTATCGCGGTCTCGGCAGCATTGATATCGCCGCAATTGCGAGAAGCGTCCTAATGGTTACGCGAGATGAAAACGACCCACAGATCAGATACCTCGCTCCAGTAAAATCAAGCCTTGCTCCGGAAGGCCCGCCTATTGGCTTCTCATTTGACCGCGAAGCCGGGTTCCAGTGGATAGGCCCGTGCGAAGTGGAAATCCGAAGCTCGTATGCCGACAGCAGCGGCGATGAACGAAAAAGTGACACCGCCACACAGAAGCTGGTCGAACTTCTGCGCGACGGTGATAAACCAAGCGCTGCCGTATTCTATCAGATGAGTCAAATGGGGATTTCACGCAGGACGGTCCAGACCGCCAAGCAGGAACTCAGTATTAAGGCATACAGGAAAGAAAACGCATGGTATTGGACGCTGCCAGAGGTGCCTCAGTGAATGAACAATCAAATAGAAAAATCAAGGTTGCCGGATATGTAAAACTTGCCAAGCTGTGGGAACGCAGCAAGGACAAAGCCATCGCATACCACACCGAATACTACAACAACAAATACGACGGCTCTCCGCAGTTTCAGCTTGTCGGCGTATATATAGATATCACCGAAAAAAAGGAGATTCGTCAACGCTCCGAAATGCTCCACCTTCTCCGTGACTGTTCCCTCGGACAAGTTGAATGCATTGATGCCCAAACAAGCGGCTATCTGGCCGCCAACGCGAAAGAGTTCAACTATCTGATAAGGATGCTCTTTGATATGGGGTCCGGCGTCAATATCATGACAGAGAACAACTCATTCAAGATCGATACACTCAGAAATGTCGATAACCAGCGCGAAGCTCTATCGCAGATGGTAAACGAGCTGATTGCGCTTGCCCCGGAGGAATATAGCCGATGGCACAGCAGAGTAGTCAATGGCATGAACAGTATAGTGAGCGAATAATTGCGGGATAGAGGTTAATCATGGAGGAAAACAGAGAAACGCAAATCAATGAGGCCGTCGAGGAACAGGGTGTCGGTGTTGATGGGGAAGCTGAATATATCGTCGATACTGCTCCGACAACCCCAGAGCATCCCTGGCGGCCACAGGATGCGGACAGAGAGGCTATCCGTGAGGATATCCGCCAGCGCGTGAGAAACGCCACTGTTTCTCCAAACGCCGTTATCATATATCCCAATCCGACTCCATCCATTAAGGATGAGGGCGAAAAGCGCGTTGCTGTTTATGCCAGGGTCAGCACCAAAAGCACGGAGCAGGTTTCCTCCATCGAAAACCAGACAAGGTACTATACCGAAAAAGTGGAGAAGACGCCGAACTGGGATTTGCAGGAAATTTACAGCGACGAGGGCAAGTCTGGCACTTCTATGAAGAAACGAACTGAGTTTAAACGGATGCTCAAGGATGCCGCTGACAACAAAATGGATCTGATCCTTTGCGCCAGCGTATCTCGGTTTGCTCGAAACATGGCGCTTTGCACGGAGCAGCTTCGGCTTCTTCGAACGCAGAACCCGTCTCACCCCGTGGGGGTCTACTTCGAAACCGAAAACATATACACTCTCGACCCTTCCAGCAATCAGTCGTTATCCATTCACGCTATGCTTGCGGATTGGGAGTCGGCGCAGAAAAGCAGCCGTATGATTTTATCCTATGACCAGAGAATCTGTATGGGCCAATACCCTGTTTCCGATTTGCTCGGATACCGTCACACAACGGATGGACAGCTGATCATTCAGGAAGATGAAGCGCTCACTGTTCGCTTTGTTTTTCTGGCTTATATATGCGGCTATTCGCTGGGAGAGATTGCGGAGATCCTGACCGAGAAAGAGCGAAAGACGCTCAGAGGTCGCACCGTTTGGGACGCTTCCATGGTCAAAGCCATAATGGAAAACGAACGGCGGTGGGGTGATCTTGATGTCCGAAAAAGGATCGTAATCGACTATGTCGCTGGAAAGACCACAAAAAACATCAAGCAACGCGTCAAGGCTTTTGTGCCCGAACACCATGAGGCCATCGTAACTCCGGCAATCGCCAGAGCAGCTCATTTCATTGAAAGCAGAACACGCTCCTATAATGCCGGAGCGCAGGAATTGAGCGTGATAGCACATGGGGCGCTTAAAGGATTTGTCAGCATCTGTCCATATTGGAGCGGCATTGATGCCGACACCTCGAAAACAGTCTCTCGCAGCGTATATACGGATGAGGAGTTTTCAGAACTTGAACGAGAAGCCAACATCTTGAATGGGGAGGCACACAGCAATATCCTGTCAATGCAGTTGACAGGATATGAAGTTCCGCATGGCGTATTCTTCATGAACCGCAACACACCGGCGCTGACTATTTCCCCGAGGCACTTTCAGTTCAACAAGGCGGTTCACGAAAAGCTCGGTCGGAGTCAGGCTGTTGAGATACTGTATCATCCATTCTTGCAGGCGCTTGTCATCCGTGCTTGCCCCGACGATGCGCCTAACGCATTTCAATGGGAGAATGAGGATGGAAGTCTCATCAGCACAATCTCCGTGCAGGCGTTTTGTAAATCAATCTATGATGAAATGCTGTGGCTACGGGAATATCGGTTTAAGTTCCGTGGGATTACTCGTGTCCGCGGCAATTCCCAAATGATGATCTTCTTCCTTGATGAACCGCAGATCCTGCCCGGAAAGGGTAGCAGTGCCCGGAGCGAGGATACTGCCAGTGACAATGCCCAAACTTCCGTGAAATACATCCCATATAAGCGCACAGAAAATAGCGCATCACATGACCCTGTAATTTCAGACACTTCATATGCATATCCGGATGAATGGGGCGGAGATGTTTTTGGGACAAGCTACTCGATGCGAAAAATGCGTGATCGTATTCTTGAATCTCTGACAGAGTCGGATATTTCTGTTCAAGGAACGGCAATCCTAAACCCCATGGTCGGGCAAATCCCGTCAAAGGACGAACTGCTTGAAGAAGTCAACCAACTGCTCATGTCAATGTAACAACCGTAAAGAAGGGAGTCGCTATGGATAATGCAATAATCGATCCTGCCGCTCAACCGCAGGAGGGTAAAGAAAAGGGCTACTCGGCGAAAGAGCAGGAGCTGATTCGCCAGCTTGTCCAGGCGCGAATGGAGCAGAAAGAAGAACTGCCGTTTGAGAATCTGGACGGCTATGAGCTGCCGCCGCGCACACAGTTTTCCATGCTCAAGAAACCGGCCGTGAGTATCAAGTATGGGCGCTTCACCTGCAATATGGCGTGTATTCGTCTGTTTGAGGGAGTTCGTTATATCTTGCCCATCGTCAACCGCCAGAAAAAGAGGTTGGCCATTGTAACCTGCGCCGAAGAAGAAAGCGCGTCTGTGGAATGGGCTCGTCCGAAGAACGATTCATGGACAAACAAGGATGTTTCTTCGCTCGAATTCGTCAAGAAGATTTTTGACTTAATGGGCTGGGATGAGAGCTGTCGGTATAAAGCGCTCGGACGAATATCTGCCTCTTCGAGAGGTCTAATTCTTGTTTTTGAGCTTGAAGAATCGATTATGTTCACTCCGGCACCTTTGGAGTATGTAGATAAGAAGACCGGTGAAGTCAAGAAACGGCAGGTCAAGTATTACCCAGATGCGTATAAGGATTGCATCGGCAAGTCCTATAACGACTACGCCGCCAGCCAGCAGTTAAATATGTTTGAAGCCATCGATGGTTATGCCACACAGGACGGCTCCGATGCGATACCTACCATCAATCCGGTCGCAGAAGCTCCAGTTGCTCCGACGATTGATATGCCGTCATATGAAAGTGGTGGTGGCTATGGACAATGATGCGCTTACGCCTCAATCTAAGAAAAAAGAAGGTTGCCTAAGAATATCACTCCAAGGTCACTGGAAGGTGGTTCATATAAGTAAGGATGTAATCCGTGTGCTTGGCGCGCCCTCTCATATATGCCTGCGCGTAAACGAGGCGAATGATTCGATAGCGATCAGTCCGTGCGATCCATCAGAAGTGCTTTCCTTCAAAACCCCAGAAGGGCTACTTGAAGGACGTCCGGTGAAATTTCGGATACGCAGTCAGCAATTTGTCACGGGCTTCCTTCAGGCAAATGACTTGGATGTAGAGAAGACATACTTCTTAATGGGAACCTATTTGGAGAAAACAAATGCTGTCATTTGTCGCTTTGACGATATAATAAGGGATGTAAATTAGAATGAGTGGTGGCCATTTCAACTATATGGATAGCAATCTGTGTCATGAAGTCTTCGGCTACGAATGTTGATATTGCGGTTCGGATGCTCTTCCGCTTCGTCGCTGATCCCAGAAATGCAGATGTGATTCAGAGCTGGGCTGCTGAAATAAAGGAGAGTGACCTCAATGTATGAACCGCTCGATATGAGTACGCTATACCGGGTATCACAGGAAGAATTCCAGGCGAACGTGGACTGTATGCTGGAGAAAGTCGAGTCCGGCTGCAGTCCCATTTTGATATGCCGCGACGGAAAGCCGAACCTCCTGCTCTTTGGGTGGGATGATTACATGCACCGTTTCGGAATGCTGTACACCGCAGAAGAAATCGCCGAGATTGAGGAAGCCTGCCGCCAGTACAAGGACGATGTTTAACATATAAGCCATTTGTGCTGCTCCAGCTTCACGGAGCAATTCGGCCATGAAGGGGGGGAAAACTGATATATGGGCAGATTCAACTGCAACTGCTATTCGTTTGAACGCAGGGTCATCAAAGATCATCATCTGCAGAACATAACGACTGATGACGGAACATTGTATGCCGGATACCATAGGGCAAAGATACTTCCGCAAGATTTACCTGCGTGGTATGTCTATGGACGGTATTATAAGTACTTTGGATACATGAACACGAAAGGCATTACGGATCTTCTGTATGAACCCTACCACTCCTCGAATCATTTTTTCAAGGACGATGCGCTGTACATCGCCTATGGCGGGAAGATTGCTTAAAATCCAGAGCCGATACGCAACCGCGTATACCGTGAGAAGTATGTTGGATATGACGAGGTCATATTTGGAAACGCAATGCTTGACATACTGCGTGGAGCGAGAATCTTCTCACACTATGACATATCCGATATTATTGAGCAGTCCAGATCAAAGCATATTTTCTGCGCGGGATTTCCTTCCTGTCCATCCAAGACCGTTTGCCCATTCCCGCATAGATTGACCTTCTTCCTTGTCTTTTCCATAGATGGTGCAAAGCATCTCCAAGAAACCGGAAACGCCACCACAATCGTCAACAACATTCAGCCCATCCGCAACAATACAGCAAGGCTTTTCATCAATATATATGGTGGCCATTTTGCTGGTTGAATCAATGTCGACCGCAGACCCGTCAGATGCATAGAACTGGCATTTCTTTTTCATGTCAGCATTCGTGCTGATGTATGGCATCGTCCACACTTCATCGTACACATCTCCTACCTTGGCATCGTATACTTCCTGTACAGTGATTGTGACATGCCAGTCGTCACCGTAATCGTATGCATAATGTAACTCACTTATAAAAGGTGTTGGTCTTGCTACCAGTGTCTCGAATACATCGTGGAGTTCCTCAGTCCAACCTTCGATGGCCGCACTATGATCGGCCATGAACTCTTCAACTGTTTTTTTCATGACACGCCTGACTTCTTTTTTGGTTTCTTCCGGATGTATCCAAAGCTCGTGATCTAACGCGCTATAGCTTTCCCTCCATTTGGCTAACTCAGTTATTCCGTTTGTGTACTGTTTCATGACACTGGAAGAAACCTTCTTCCAAAGTATTCTCGTTTTTGATTCGACATCCTCTTTCCATCGGCGAAGGTCATACTGCTCACCTTGCTTCGGTGGTGCAAACAGTTCTTTCATTGTCAGTCGTTCCGTTAAGCAGTTCAACGATTGCTCGAATCGAAACTGATCTTCAATGTCTACGAGAAAATCATCGTCCTTGATTGCAGGGCATGCCTTGCGGAACGCTCCGACTGCGACGCGGTTGCCAAACCAGCTATCTCCAACAGAATAGTCACGATAAGGACCGCCATACTTGTGCTTCAACCAAGTCTTAATGCTGACGCCTTCCTTGTAGTCATCATCCCAATACCTGTCTGAGTTATCATCGTTTGGAAATGCGAAGACGACACCGCAAAGATCAAGATAGGTACTGAGTCTGCCTGCGGTAACACGGTCAAAGTCCTCTTGTGTCAGGCTGAAATCATGCAGGTGACTATTCTGCCAACCAAACGCTCTTTGAATGACATAATGAAGCGCATGGAGATTCATATTGCCTGGAACAAGGATGTCTCTGGAAATAGAGTTCTCTGCCTTGGCGAGCCTGCAAAAATCTTTGCGGTCTTTGCTGTCGTTAAAATCAGAAGAAGTGGTATCATCCAATTCGAGATGAAGCCGGTATACAATGCCTTTATCAAAGCTGAACGAAGATTCGTCGCTTATAGCGCTAACTTTTTCGTCAGCATTGATGCGAAGCTTCTTATAGTCTTCAACTGAGAACTTGGCTTTTTGCGATTCTCGCCACTTGCGCCTTCTTGTCTCACAATCCGGCTGAGCAATGCTATCAAAATCAATAATCTTACCCATGTCATCCTCACCTTTCCTTCGCAAAACCTGCATGTTTGCAGCGGCATTTTTTTGCCTTTGCCGATACGACTCGCCGCAAGCCGCTCTTACCGATTGTACATCTACGCCGTATGCGCCATACTGATATGGAAGGTACGCCTCAACTGCCTTTGCCGTCAGGTGCAGATGGTCTGCGATTTGCACTGTGCTTAAACCGGCATTCTTCAACGCAGCAACCTGTCGACTGGCGGGGCTGCTCCACATCCCGAGTGTGATCAATATTCTACGGCACTTCACCTCTGATATGTGGCAGTAATCTGCAGCCTTTTTGACCGACCCCAATTCCCCAAAAGATTCGCCAACACGGGTGAATAAATCTTCTGAGCTTTCGCGTTCCATCATAATCACCCCTTCAATGGCAAAAGCATACCACAGCATTCAAATAATCACAACCTAATGTTTAGCGCAAACTAAATTGAGTTTTCAAATTCAAAGCCGACATTTCGAAAATGCTGTTGACCTGATTTCCAATCTGATATAAAATAACAAAAGTAGCTTTGCGCGATTGCGCTGACAAGAATGAAAAAATGGTCAAAATCGACCACTTTGAGAGTTGAAAGTTCGAATCCCCCTGAACGGCTTCGTTCTTCCCTTTTTGAACAATTCATCATTTTTGAGCAGTAGAGGCAAAACAAAATAGCAGGAGAAAAGAATTTATCTTTTCTCCTGCTATTTTATATATTCAGACATATCAGCCTTCCGCAATATGCATTTTGGTGATGAACCCT
>JGI2065J20421_1001043_pt1 | contig 22874 bp, 24 predicted proteins | sample Biomet5_FD_20421 | JGI IMG/M metagenome (IMG submission 20421)
AGCCGCAAATCGTGGGAGTCGAAGTTTTCTGCGATTTCAGGCATAAACAACGGTCAGTATCAGCGACACGAGCAATGACCTATCGGCTTCAGACAAGCCTGCTTAGTAACGGAACCCGACCAAGGCAATTCAATCCCACTTCGTGGAAAAACGTCTACCTTTTCCCTGGAACACGTATCACTCCATATCGAAATTTCAGGATAGGTAACAAGTGGGACAACATCTCGTGGCAGGTCTACCACAAACGCACTGACGACGGTCAGAAACTACCTGTAGAAGAGCAACGCGCTCGTGTTGAAGTCACGTTAAAAGGTGCTGCGCTCACTCGTTACTCTCTTTTCAGTCTCAGTGACATGCAACGCTTTCGATTTGAAACCTTCGCTCACCTGTTCAAGTTTCGCAAACCAATTGAGCCTGAAATGATGGCTAACGGTGATATGTTCAGATTTACCGCTATCAACGCAGCTCGTAAGGTGAACGACGCAACAGCCGAGCGCGGATTGCATTCTTTCAATAACATCGGACGAAGGGATAAACGTAGCTGGATGATGGTCAACGGTGACAAGCGCCTGCGGAAAGAAAGCTCTCATCTGGCGGTTGTTAGCGATCTGCAAAACGCCGTCAAGGGTGCGTTACGTCGTCTACACGTTTGAGCCGCAGCCCGTTCCGTTATTCCAAAAAAAAGTGACAATCAGCAGGATAGAAGCCGCATTCCTGCTGGTTTGAATGCTGTTCTCTTAATAACTGTATATATAGCAACTCAACTATTAGCTCAAACACCTTAGCTATCGTTGTTTGTCGGTTGCTGTTCCCTTCAATCAAACACGAACCGAACGTTATTAGCCTTCAGCGTGTTCGCAGTGTAAATGCAGCTAGATAAGCTGGGCGAGAAAAAGTCGATCTCCTAGATCGGCAAACATCCCTCACAGGCATTGCATTCAAAAACTTCGGATGTGGCAGGCTTCTCCTTATAGAGGCAAACACCCTCCAAAGTTAAGCGGCGCGGTAAAGCTAAAGCTCACCCAGATTTCTCATTGATTGCTCGATCTCCGCTACCCACTGCTCAGGGCAAGGATAAACCCGGCTTTCGGTGTTAATGCGGTTTGGAGATACGCGGCGGGTGAGCCCATGCAATGACTTTACATGCGCTATCCAACATGTTTTGACTGTTTTTCCCGTTCGGGCTTTAACATCATCGGCAATCTGCCGGTAAGTCGCCATAAACACTCCTGCCCCATCAAGTTACAGCTGGGTTCTTTGAACAACCTTCACCATTTTGCCGTTCTTATCAAACAAAACAGCAATATGCGCCCCAGATCCTCCAGCCAAAGATCCACGAGAATACATCCATTGTAATAGCGTTCCACCATCTGGAGCGGCTGATATAGATTCTGGTTTGCCAAGCTTAGTTGATGCCTCTTGTATGGTTGTTAGCCCGGGCTGCATCGAATCCAAAGCATTTGCATCGAACTTATGACCTACGGTCATACAGGCAGTAAGTGTCAGTGAAGCAAGAACCAGAATAACGGCTTTCTTCATCTTCATAAATTTCCCTTTAAATTAATAAGATAAATTGAATAACGCATGCACTAGTCAATTGAAATGTAGTTATAGCCTACGAGGCCATTTATGAATACATGTGAAACATCACGAAATCAATATGATGCCGTCTGGTAACTCGCTGCATGACCCGGACTGCTACTACCTCATCCGCGCCTTTGATAACGCTGAAAGCATGGCTATGGTTCTAGATTCTTTCTACGCAAGCGCTGATTGGCGCAACGGCCCACGCGAAGACATCATTGGGAGCATAGGAACCAGCATTAAAACAGTGATGATCCTACCATCGGAAAGCGTGGAAGGGCTGCGGGTGCAATCGTAGGTCATATGGCTTCACCAGACGCGTTTTAAGCGCCTCCAAATTCAGCACTATGAAATCCACTACCCTCAATGAAAAACGCACCAGGTAGCCTTTCAGTGCGTTTTTCACTCATCGGAGAAGTAATCACAAACTAATCACGTTCCCTAACCGCGCTTTCTTCGAAGTGCATCTCTGACAGCATCCAGCCCATCAGGAATGTTGAATTTAGCTATCTCGGGTAACGAAAAATCAATTTTCTCGACAACTTCAACCATATACACCGGCTTGAGATCTTTGCTGTATCTCACTTCCGTTTCCGTTTTGCCGCGCACGTGCCCAGCAAGTTGAGCACGTAGTTCTGCGCTTACGCCTTTCTCTTTGAGCAAGGTCGAGACTGAGTGACGGAAAGAATGAAACGCCTTCGTTCTGTCTCTTTCGAGTTTTAATCGTTTCTTGAGAATCGATTCATTAAACCACCCGGACACAACCTTACCATGCCCCTTATCTTTATTGGGTGTGATTTCAGGGAATAAGCTATCATAACCAGCTCGCCTTAAAGCTTTCACATATTCAATTAACCCCAGTTTAATTAGAGTTGAGTGAACCGGGATCTCACGACGCGCATTTGCATTCTTCAGCTTCTTGTCACTTTCATCATCGATATCAAGATTGAAAAAGTAAATACCGTCATTCTCCTTGATGTCATCAAGCCTTAACTGAGCTAGTTCGTTAACTCTGGCTCCAGTAAACAACGCAAGCAAGGGCATCCAATAGTAATAAGGCTGATATTGATGAAAACGCCCATGTTTATTTCTCTCACCAGTTCCTGAAACATATTGCGGTAACGAGAATATGGCTTGTAGTTCATGCGGTTCAAAAACATCAACTTTATCTTGCTCTCTCTCGGTTTTATCTTCAGGAGGGAAGAAGTCAACACATGGAGACTTTAGAAGTATCCCCTCAGCTACAGCCCACTTCATCGAACCGTAGAGACCGTTTATATACTTCCTGACTGACTCACCTGTCATCAGCTTATCACCATGCTCTGCCGACTTAACTATGAGTTCATCCAGCGTTTTAACGCCGTATTTAATCTTCATTAAATTACGATTGGCAGGGATGGTGCGGAGCTTGCTTTCATAAGCACGTAGGAAATCCCGATCGAAATATTCAAGCCGGATATCCCCCATAACTTCAATCATTAAATCAAAGAAGTCTCGGTGAGCATTGAGCACCGTTTCAGCAGCTTTATGGTCGCGTCTGTATGTTAGATATTTATCACGTAGCCACGAGAGGTTGTTACCATAATTCTTACGGTTAACATGCTCATTGGCGGTAGCAGGTAAAACGATAGCAGAAGCAATCGTGGCTGGTGGTGTAGTCTTAGCCAGCCAGGCAAGCCGGAGGCTTTCTGCGTGGATTTTATTGATTAACAGATTATCGGGCTTAATTACCGGACAACAGGAAGTGAAAAACCAACCGCCTTTAGCTTCGCTTCCGGCAGTTTTGAATACCGAAACCTCTGAATAACTGTCGCTGATGATGTTACGCAAATGCGCTGGCTGCGCGGTGAGTTGCAGATAACCTTTAGCAACCCCCTCAATACCCTGCTCTTCGCCATAGTTCAGCACGTAGCTGCCATCAAGAGGATCTAACTCGGCCTCAGAGAGAGACTCAACATAAAATCCAGACTGCCCCGTTGCCAGCCAGAATACCGGGAGATTGCGATTCATCACCGCCTGAATCAACTGCGATACAGGCAACTCGATTGACTCCGCAAAGTTAGAAAGCGAGATCATACCCTCACCAGCAAGCAGCGGGGCGCAATCAGTTAAAGTTCGATAATCCAATTGTTCATACTCTTGTAAGGTCTGATACCAGACCGCCAACAGGAGCGCGGACCTCTGCTTTGCTTCATGAAGATCGTGAGTGCCTGTTGAAGTGTGAATCTCACACTGTCCTGCGTATCGACGAAAACGTTGGGGAACGCTAATGCGGACAACAAAAATGCCGCTGGTTCGACGATAGAGTTTATATCGCTGAGACATCGCCTCGTATACCCTTTTGTAAGAGGGGCTACGCGATTTCAAGCAAAGTTATGGATTAAATTGCTTTAAAACAATGACTTACATGAGACTTGGTGCCGAAGGCCGCACCGCAATTCAAGCTATAACCAATTGAAATAGATGAATTTATAAAAACAAAAATTCATCTTGTATACTCACATGTATACTCAACGCAATTCTCTAAGAAATCAGCTAGCTAAAACTACTCTTCATCTTCTTCCAAAGGCTCTAGCGCATCAAGTATGACTCGTACCATCGCGATAGAACCAATACGGATAAAGGCATCCTCTCCATCTTCGTCGGTGATCATATAACGTTCTGTTGTTTCAGGCTCACCATCCAGCATTTCAAAGAACGCATTCAACTGACCTGTATCATCAACCTCTCCGTTTTGCAGCGCATCAGGCTCAACGCACAGTGGAATCTCAGCCCCTCCGTTCGCTAGGGTGATATGGACATTAAAATAATCGTCTTCGTAGTCATTGTCCTGTTCATCGACGATTGGCCGCAGACCATCAGACAAAAACTGGTGAAATACCACTTCACGCATATTTAACGCATAACGATACTCGGAAGAATCAAAAACGAAGAAGCGCTCTGTGTTCGGGACGGTTTTTTCCTGAAAATAATAATAAAACCTCCGCTTATCCGCCGCAGAAATGGGCAACAGCAAATAGTCCTGCTGCCCCTGTAGCCAAAGTTTTACAGTCCAGAGACCACTGTCCATTTCAATACCGCTTGTGGCTATTGCCTCAAGATCTTCATCGGTTGTACGGCGCTTCTTGTGAAAGTTGTTAATCAACTGATCGCTTGCCGGGAATACGATGTTTAAAGGCTTATCCAGGGCATTACATATTGCCAGTGCAAGACCCAGCTTTGCTGCCACCTTTCCGGTTTCGATACGCTGGATTTGCTGTTGGCTGGTGCCGAGCATATACGCCAGTTCACTCTGAGTGATCGACAATTGAGTACGAAGCTGTTTGATGTTGTTCTGTAACATAGCATCGCCCTTCTGATGAGATTGACAACAAACATTAAAACACAAAAAAGCGTAAAAACACATTTATGCGTTTTCAAACAAAAATTGAGGATTAGTATGTAAGATTCAAAAGACCATTACCCAAAAGAAAAGACCTTTACACTCATTTAGCTGCCAGCATTCCCGGATAGTGCTTCGCAATGATATCGTTCAGTTTCTCTACCAGATCCATACGCTTAAACGTGATATGACCACTGCCCTTTTGGAAAAGACGAATAGTGAAGAGATCATCTCCGATTAACGGACGTGGTGAGGCCTCCCCCGTGGAGGATAGTCGTTGAATTTGCATAGTGGGATCTCTTTGTTGATGGGTAATGAGGGTAAGTAGTAAGAAGATTTAAACGGTTATCGCTGGTGTCGGATAAATCGCCATGTACACGTACCCATGCGAGCCGAGGCTGTCAGCCTCGCAGGTCAGCCCTTTTGCGTAGAGCGTAACGCAGTGCTGATGGCGGGGAGTGAGCTCACCGCTGATAAGCATGAGTTCCATCTGCTTCAAAAGCACCGGAAACGCCTGATCGAGATGGAGTAAATCCGCGTCGCTGAAGGTACCTGTGATGCTGGCGCGGTCGGCGAGATAGTGTAGCCGGTTGCCCTCCTGCACCAGGCGAGCGCCAAAACAGGGGGTGATCCTGCGTTTAAGCCCCCACCAGGATTCTGTAATATCGTGGTTTACTGTCGGTATTTTATTCGACAATTTTAGCTTTCCTTAAACGTGTGTTAATTCAGAGTGACATACGGGTCGCTGCGGTTCTGACGACGTTCAGCGAAAACGGCCAGCACACCGCTGATATCCAGCACTTCCCGACCGGCATAATGGCAGACGCTGCCGGAGCACTGGTAGCGCCCGGTGCAGAAGCGAAACAGCCGGGATTGCGGATGCTGGCGGTATATCGTCATCGCCTGACGTTTGCTGATAATTTTCATCTGATGATTTTCCTTTTGCGCTATAGCCAGGCACGCTCAGCAAATGAGGTGATATCCATGCCGCCCACCACCAGGTGGTCAAGCAGGCGGATATCAACCAGCTCCAGCACCTGCTTCAGGCGGGCGGTGATCCGCCTGTCGGCATCACTGGGCTCAGCTTCACCCGACGGGTGGTTATGCGCCAGTATGGCAGCCGCAGCGTTATGCTTCAGACCGGCTTTAACAACCTCACGCGGATGCACGGTGATGCTGTTAATCGTCCCGAGGAACAGCGTATCGTGTGCTGTCAGGCGATGCTGATTGTCGAGCCACAGGACGATGAAGGCTTCGTGGTCAAGCGTGGCAAGCTGCAGGCGTAGCCAGTCGCGTACTGAGCTGCTGGATGTAAATGCTGCACCGGGTTCGCGTAGCTGGCACTCCAGCAGGATTAATACTTCCCTGACCTTCTGCTGGTCGGCAGGGGCTAATTCACTGGCAAATAAAGGTAACTGATGTTCCATAGCAGCTGACCTCAGTCGATGATATGCATGATGGCGCTGCATTCCACATGGTTGAGCGCGTAATCCCGCAGACGGTAATAGTACTCTGTCATGGCATCGCATTCGGTGCGCATGGCGTGGTGGCTGTAAGTCATCAGACAGACGGCTATTCCGGCGGCTTCAGCGCTGAGCTCTCCGCCGTTGCCGTTCATCGCGTTAAACAGAGACCAGTATTCCTCGCTATCCGCTTCTGGAGCCGTAAACGCGCCGCCGTTGCTCAGCGTGTAAAACTGCCAGATGCCCCCGATGTAGTCCGCACAGAACCGGTCCATCCACGCAAAGACGGTGGGTTCAAGGATTATCCACTGCGGTATGCTGCCGAAGTGCTGCGGCCAGAAGTCAACACGCAGTTCGTCCGTTACGAGCGTGGCGGTCAGTTCCGGTGTGGGAGCCTCATCGGTAGATTGCGTACGTAACAGGTTGTTGTCGTTAAGGTTGATAATGTCGGTCATATCAGTTGTTCCTTTTGTAAAGGCCATAAGCGCACTCCCACTGAGCGGGAGCGTGTAAGTCGAGTAACAGGCGTGTTGTGTTAACGGCAGGTGATATCTGCAGACGGTACGTTCAGGTGTAACTGTGGGCAGGATTGTGCATAGCCGTCAGCATCGCACCGTGAGGGCCATACGCCGTCGGCATCAGCCCACTGGCACAGACTTAGTTCGCCGGGGCGGTAGAGCAGGTGCGTGCACCAGACGCACAGATCATCATCAGAAATGGAGCGGCAACCGGGGAGTTTCAGCAGTGTGAACGGATGCGGCAGAACCTGAGGAAGACCTGCAGGGATGTGTTGTATCAGCTCAGTGCCTGTTGCAGTTCTTCGGCCATGACCCACAGCGCCCGGTTGAGCTTAACGTCGCCGTCTATGCCTTTAACCGCGCGGGTATGGCTGCGTTTGCCTTTGGCAGTACGTCCGGGCAGACCGCCTTTCAGCAGGTTCTCCTGGATTCTCTGGTATGTCGTCCACAGGTCATCCTGGCGGTCTTCATAGCGGCGTGGCGTCAGTATCTGGGATGCGGTCACTGGCTGATGTTCTTCGCCAAAACGGTATGTCAGTGCGGCGTTCGCCAGCGCGTATTGTGCAGGTGGTGGTAACAGCAGCGACTCCATGGCGTCACGCTTCTCTTCCACCTTGTCAAAGATATCGAGTACTTCGTAAGCCCCTTCAATAACGCGCTCCACAACATTACCCCTGTGTGGCACACGAATTTCACCAAACGACTGTCCGCAAACGAGCGAATTCGCGCATACGCTTCTGAATATTCCCGGAAGTAACTGAAAACTCGACGCTCCATCGTGTGAATTCAGAATGATAATTTCCGGCACCTGCTGACCGTTTATCTGACCGGCGCGACGCAGCCGGAGCATGTGCTTGGTGTGCTCCCGGCGGCTAGGATCGCGGACACGTGACTGGCAGGCAAAGAACGGCTGGAACCCTTCGCGCTGAAGGTTCTCCAGCAGGGTAATGGTGGGAATATACGTATAGGACGGGCTGCGTGATCCGTGCTTGTCTTCACCGAAGACGCTGGGGACATGATGCATCAGTTCTTCACGGGTTAATGGACGGTCGCGGCGGATCTGGTTTGTCCGCCCAAAACGGCTTGCTAGTCTCATTGTTAATTTCCTGCGTTGGTTGACTGAACGGCATAAACAAAAAAGCCATGTACCCCGGAGGGAACATGGCCTGTTGGTGTGGTTGAACTGTAGTGAATCAGTTTTGGAGGATTCCGTGGCTGTTCAGGTAACGATTAAGCCAATACCCGGCACTGGCTTCAAAATTCCATACCCGCCAGATCAACTGAACGTTATGGTCGCGAATAACCAGCCGAAAATGGCTCCCCTGGTCGTCTTCGATAGCAACATTACGGTAAACCGCCGCCACAGCCTCCGCCTGTTCACGGGTGAACGGACAGGGAGGTAACGGCGAATAGTCAGTGTTTTGCATGGTGATTCCCTGGCAAGCACAAAAACAAACGCCCCGCTCGATGAGCGGGGCGTTTGCGGGTTTAATGATAGTATCATGAGCAGTACGTGTATCAGTGATTTTCGATAGCCACGGTTTTCGCCTTACCATTGATATAGCGGATATTCAGCGTTGTGACGCCGGCCTTTACGGAGGGTTTCAGGTCTGCAATTTCATCGCATCCCACCCCGGTGATTTCCCGAATTTCAGGGTTTTCACGGGTTTTGCTGACGACATACCAGTTACCTGCAGGGCAGGCAGTGCCTCCGTCCTGTTTCAGCAGGGCGAGGAACGGCGAATCAATAAGCTGAGTATATAACCCGGCCTCGTCAGCACCGTTAATCAGCGTATCTTTCCCTTTACCACCGCAGTTACGGCAAAAGAGCCTGTTGTCCTGTGAACGCAGGATTTGAGCCGTATAAGCCGGTGCTTCATTATCCAGCGAGAAGGTATTACGCTCCCCGTTCTTCCAGAGAACGCTGAGCAGCGTGACGCCATTTTTCTCTGTTACCGATACGCTTCTGGCGCTGCTCAGGTTTGAACGGTCATTATCGAACTGAATGCTGCTGATGGCAGGCGTTGCCGCGAGTTTATCAATGTAGAAAAAATCAGGTGTCTGATTCGCCGCCGCTCCCGGGGCACTGTCAGACATCAGAATGACATAGCGGCTCGTATCCTGGATTTTGCTGTAGCTGGCGGTCTTTACTTTATATCCCTGGGGGTAATCCGCCAGAAAATAACTGTCCTTTTTCTCCGGCCCACAAAGGTGGCAGACCATATGTCCTTCACTGTCGGTTGTCAGACGGGGAAGATTGTCAGCCGGAGCGGCGACGGCTGGTTGGGTAAACATCAGGTACAGGGACGCCATCACCAGTCCGGTGAAGCGGATATTTTTTTGTCTGTTAATCATAAGGTTGTCCATAACTGTTCATAAAGAATAACGTTGTCTGGTAGGGGGCTTACTCAGCCATGCATTCAGCAGCAGCCTGCCCGCTGTAAGTAATAAAGGCAGACGAGGTAAAAATTCGGGGGGATCCTGACCATAACGCTGAACGAGTTTCCCCCGGGCTCATCACAGGCGGTTAACAGCAGGAGGGAGGTAAGAAAAAGCCCTTTGTGTTTCATCATCACGATTTGCGCATAAACAAACCGAGGATGAGCAGAACAGCGATGATGATTATCCAGATGAGCCCGCCGATAATGCTGCCAAGTGAAGGGAACCAGACAGCGGGCCATACCAGCCCCTGTCCGATAACGTAAGCCAGACCACGCCATGCCTGAGCTCCCCATACAGCCTGATAAATGGTCGTGATAAGGGCCAGCACACAATAGATACTGATAATAAAACGTTTCATTCATGACTCCATTCGGACAATAAATAGCGCTGGTGGGCGGGAGAGAAAACGGCTGCTGATACAGAAGCTGGATTTATTCGCTGACGGTGAAGGTGCCCTGGTCGGTAAACACTCTGGCTTCAAGGAAGCTGCAGACCACGCCCGCCGGTGGCTGAAGGTAGGTATGGCCGAAATGCCAGGTCAGACCATCAGCAAAGTGCATAGTGGTAGGGGTGAAGGTCGCCCCCTGCGCTATCCATCCCTCAAGTCTTTTGCCCTGGTATGTGATGGTTCCCTTCGTCAGCAGCGGGCATTTCCCCCGGTTGACGTCAATATTCTTAATCAGAACGGTGTCAGTTTTAGCCGTAACAGCGACATTGATGCCCTGTATGCTCTTCTGAATATCGACCTTAATAATGTCATTTTCAGCCGCTGCGGCAGATGAAGATAGGGTTGCCAGCAGCACCATTGCTGCAGTAGCGGTATGATTTTTGTTCATGGGTGTTCCTTGAGACGTGACAATTCTTGCGAGTCATCACATTGATTTTTATGATTAAAATTACGTAATTACACGACTCCACGTGGATTATGTGGCTACGGGATTATTCATGTACAACGATGAATATCGATCGGGTCGATCGACAAAATCGATCGTGATTAAACAAAAACACTTATCGACAACGACGACGATGTTTATCTAACTGAAGAAAAATCCCCACAGGGAGCGGGCCGCGCGGGCGACGGTGTGGGTCACCGCATGCAGCGCAGAGCGTGCCACCTGCGGCAGCGGAGCCAGGTCAATGACCTTATCGATAACATCCACCACAACATCACCAAAGCTGTTGCTGGCGGTGGTGATGACGGCTTCGGTGCGATACCCGTTCTGCAGGTGGGGAACCAGCGGGCTGCGGGCCTGCTTTGGGAGGCGGGTAATCATCATCTCCACCAGACGTGACAGACGGTAACGCCCCCGGACTGAGACCGGCTGAATATCCTGCTCAGCAATCCCTAACTGATGAGCTACCGCCTGCTGCTTCTGTGCAATACGTTCCGCCTGTAACGCCGAGGGCTGAGCGGACGGCCAGTTCCACAACTCGGCGGGTTCAGTTTTGTCCACTTGGTTCAGTACCCACAACACCGGCGGCAGTGGGCCGTTGTACTGCGCGAACACTTCCTGATAAAACTGCTCCTCCACCGCATAAGCCCGGTCATCGGCCTTGAGCACCCACAGCACCATGTCGAGTTGTGGTATGAGGTCACGATACAGCTCGCGGTATTCGCTATCGCGGACCCGGCTCTCACCTACGCCGGGCAAATCCACGAGCGTCAGGAAGTGATTACCGAAACGTAGCCGTACACGCTGTGGCTGGCGGGTACAGGCTTCCACGGCGTTGACGGCGCAGACCGGGCTTCGGAACAACGCGTTGCACAGCGAGGATTTACCGACACCGGTTTTCCCCATGATGCCAATCACGGGTTCATACGTGACGAGACGGTTAAGCTCCTTGATAAGATGCTGGCGCAGCGCGTGCGGATAACGCCGAAGATGGCGACGGACAAGGGCATAGCCCGATAGATGTTTCATACTGGCCTCTTAATAAAAAAGGCCATCCGGTGATGGATGGCCAGTTGGAGTTAAACGGGAGGGAGTTCAGTAAGATGATATATAACTTAGATTTTTTTAATCCAGAACTTCAGCAATAGCCCTCGGCCCCGCCAGTAACGAGTACTACATATCATCGTACATTATACCCTCTGGAATCTCCCAGATCTCAGCAGAGGCGGCCTGATATTCCCTGTTATCAGTACTAATTACTTTATCTTCTCCGCCATTTGAACCAGTTATTTTTTTGGGCTGTTTTCGTTCTTTCCGGGCGCGGTATTTCTCATTTGAGTATTGATTGTCATAAGTAAAGCTACCAGCCTGAGTAAAGGTCGTTATACCCGGTATTACATTATAATTTTTTGCTACGCGGGCCATATAATTAAGATGATTTTTTTTATTTTCAGTTCGTTCCGTTATGCTTTTTAGCAGTTTATTCAACTCCTTAATTTGATTATGAACGCGTAACTGCCCATTAGTTTTCTTTTTAACCTGTTGGTTTTGAAGTTGATTCTGAAGGTACTCTTCAAGATGAGCTATTTTTTGCTTAACTTCACTAATGGTTATAGCTGCTTCTTCGTCCCTGTTGGGATCTTCCGAACTAAACGGCAACAATACGTCTTTATAATGCAATTCATAGTCCGGGAGAGTATCGGCGATTTTCTTCATGACATGATTTGGAGGCTCTGCAAGTTCGCCGGTAAAGGAGTAGTAGTGAACTTTGACCCGGCAGCCACTGATAATACCCCAGGTTTTGCTAATATCATGAGCATACCATGTATTGAGGTCACCCTCTGAAAGGTAAAAAATAACATGCAGAAAAGGCTCAAAAGCCGTATCAGTTACCATGACCAGTTTTGAGTATCCTAAAAAACTAACATAGGGTGACCTGTGCCGAAGTATCTTCAGTACCTTTGGAAACTGCCTGGTAAGCAATGCCGCACGAGCTTTCAGCCGCTTATAAGCCGAACCAGCATCTAAATGCTCCATCTCTTCTCTCTCAAGAAAAATGGATAATGGAAGCAATGTCAGTTTCTTTTTCTTGACTCTGGCTTTTTCCTGCATAACGCAATAATGCTGCTGCAGGCTGGTGAAAACCTTCTTTTTGTCATTGAGCAAAATCTTGAGTTCGCGCCGATATTCAGCCTCAGGTGGGTGACTGAATTTATGTCTCCAGTAACTGTGATGGTATTGCCTAGCAAGGACCACTTCGTTGTCTGCTCTTTGCCTGGTGCTGAAGTTTTGTGGGGGTTGTCCCTTCGCTTTCCTTTCGTTTAGCTCTTTTTTGATATTTTCGCGCAGAAGCGTCAGGAGAAAATTGGCAGGCTCGTAGCCCCTCACCCGGGAATCAGAATCCTGGACTGATTTCTTATTGAACTGAATCAGAGTATAAGCATCAGCGATTTCACCAAAGATAACGTCATTCCATCGCTTTCCCACATCAGCAGGTTCTACATTGAAAAATCGAAGCTCATCTAAAGGAAGAGGGGAAAGTCCCGTCGCAAGACTCTGATCCTTTTGCTTCTCTATGTCTCTCCATTTAGCATTTTCTTCTGAATCTGGCGTTTTTTTCATCACAGTCCTTTTCCTGTCTCTTCAACGACCTTCGCTTGATGCCGACATCGCGACAGCTTACTTTAAGCCAATTTTCTTCATTTTCGCATTTAATAATGATGTTTAAAATCTTGCTTTTTTATACATCAAAATCCTATAAAACATGTCTAAAAATACCGTTTTTCATGTCGAAAAAACATTATTAAAATCTCATTAATCGCTATATTTTCACCATTAACCTTCAATTTTCACTGTTTTCAATTGCTCTACTCATGATACTCACGTACCGGTCTGAAGTGGAGCGGTTCTGCTCAAGCATCAATCTCTTCCCGCAGGCCTCCCATAGAAGTAGTAAAGCATGTACAGTGAAGCAGAATATTTCACTACGTTTAGGTATTATTATTCTTACTTAAAGAAGTGCTCTTAATCACCTTTCCACCTTCCCCTTTAGAGCTCACTACCAGACATACCACTCCACATGTCCCTGAGTGATTCAAATCTGAAGTATCTCTCACATCCAGTGTTAACCACATTGAGAGAGACGACATGACATATCGAACCAACCCGAATTTCACCATAGATGATGAATTATTCACTGACCTGACAGACCACATGGAAAGTCTTCGGGAGCGTTACTCTGACATTATCCCGCTACGTATGGATTTCGCTTATAAGACGACCAGCAGACGTTATGCCAACCGTTATCGGGACCACTGGGATATGGACATGTACCGGTTGGCTGAAAGAGTACTGCGGACTAATACCGTCATTGGCTATGCATGGGTGATGGAGTTCACCCATCAACATGGTCTTCATTTTCACGCGGTGTTCTACCTGGATGGCCAGCGTAAGCGGAATTCCTACCGTTCTGCGAGAGTGATTGCCGAAGAGTGGCGAGAAGTTACAAACGGCGAGGGTATCTTTGAAAACTGCCAGAAAAAAATTTACCACAAAGTGAATGGCTCAAGATGCCTGCACTACTCAGACCGCAAAGGCTATCGAGGTCTGGCGTTTATCGTGAGCTATCTGGCAAAGCTCGAGCAGAAAGAGATGCTTACAAACCCGGCATGCTGGCTGAGTGAGATTAAGCCCAGGGGGCGTGGAGGAAGGCCACGCCTGACAAGGGGGAGGTGAGTCTCAGTTAAAAAATAACGCCATCGGTATATCGTTTGAAGAAGTCTGCACCATTCGAATACCTGACTTCTTCTCCCTTATCACCAACGGAGAAAAACGATGACCACACCTGCCAGCCTTCTTAACGACAAGTTTGTCGATATGGCGTTTATCACAAAACTGACCGGTTCAACGGACAAATGGTTCTACAAACTGATTTCATTGGGTGAATTCCCAAAGCCCATTAAGCTGGGCAGAAGCTCCCGCTGGCTTGAAAGCGAAGTGGAAGCCTGGCTACAGCAACGCATCGCACAGTCCCGTCAGTAATCTATCGAAGCAATCACCTTCCCCATCTGATTTAACGCCACCAGTCGTATGACCTGCACTGCTGCCCTCCCCGGGACGGCTTACGCCTGCGCGTCGCATGGCAAAGGACCAATACTATGACGATTTACGCAAAATCTTTTATCGCCCTTGACGGCAATCAGCGCCTCACGGGAGCGGTCACTGCACAGCTTCACCCTTACGACCCCTACACCTGCCACCTCTGCGGTAGTGCGCTGCAATACCACCCGGAATGGATAAGCAACCGTCCGTGGTTTGAACATACCGGGGAAGACCTCACAGAGAACGGACGTCACCACTGCCCGTATGTACGCCCTGAACCGAAGGAAGCCAGACGGGTACGCATGCTGCGTCGCCACGTACCGGATGTCCTCCCGGTAGTGCGCAAGGCCGACTGGCACTGTTCGGAGTGCGACAGCGATTACCACGGCGAACTGTACTGCATGAGTTGCCGTAATGGCGACCACAGTGTCGAAGTCACTGCTAACTAACCCCTTACCTTTTTCCCCGCCAGCAGCGACTGGATAGCCTGCTGGCGGGAGGAGTTGTACCATGAGAATTCTGAAATATTATCTGGCGAACAACACCCGTAATCAGTTTGTTAATGCCAGGGAGGCCGCTGAAGCTTCCAGCACCAACGAATACTGGACATGCGCCAGTTGCGGCTGTGAATTACTCCTGCGTACAGGCGAAGCAGGAGAAGCCCCCAGGTTTGAGCACATACGGCATTCCATTCCCCACCAACGACTTATGAAATGCGCATGGGTGGATCCTGAGGAAAAAGCACGAGCCCGGGAAAAGAAGCTCCGTCAGGTAGTGTATTCCGTGGACAAAAATGTCAGACCGCCTCAGGAATGGCATTGTGTGCTTTGTGATAGGGGGGCAGCGCAGCAGTGGTGAGCTCTGAATGTGCATCAATCCGCACGAGGGGCTGGTTTCGGTTATCAGCAATATTCAGTCGTTTCAATCTACTGCAACACCGCAAACCGATCCTTTGCCCCTTGCAGGCACAACATTAAGGCTCTCTCATTAATCCTTTTTCACCAGCAACCACCACCGGTAGCGCTGCGGATGCGACATATACACGCGCTTTTCTGCAGCAGGCCGTTGACCATTACCCGCGACTGGTGGCATCCAGCTTTACGATGAAATTGCCGTATATGAGCTGCTTCCCTGGAACCTATCCTCCGTAAAATAATCCTTATGCCACGTTCATTATGGGGCGCTTACAATCGTATTACGGATATCATCAACTTCGCGACAACAGCCCACGCCAGGACATCCGTATTTACCTTCGTACTCAGACTACCTGAGCATCGTGATACAGGCGACAGTATTGCCTGTGTCCCTGAGCTGAGTTCAGGATTGATGGAATGAGTAATTGGGGCACTGAGAGCCCGACTCACAGCCCATCTGAAACGACGTAAGAGGGAAGGACATCAGGTTTGTCCAGCGAACCTGAGACACTTCTGGGTACGTGAGGTGGGAGAAAGCGGCAAATCTCATTACCACGTGGCGATATTCGTCAACAGAGATACGTTTAATGGATTAGGGAATTATTCTAAAGAAGACCATAACCTGGGGAGTTACATCTGCGAGGCATGGCTAAGTGCGCTGGGGCTGCTCGAATTCCCTGAGTACAGGACGCTGGTTGCTTTCAACGATGCGCCGCACTATCTGGAGCGCCTTCAGGTGGATCGCTATGGTCAACAAATCCTGAGTTTACGGAGCCACCTGGAATACTTTGCCAAAGAGCGTACCAAGGTTTACAGCAAGGAAGAACGCTCATTTGGGGGAAGTATCAGATAAGCCAGTACAAGACTGTATGGAGACATTTAATCAAATGGATGAAGACGTTACCAGTTAATCATTCTCCATGTTGGGAGGCACACCGTTTGTCCCGGGGAAGGATCGGGGAAGGCAGTGTGCTCTCCGGGTTATCGTTGGCAGCCAATCGTAGAACAAAAAGAGCTATCTTGATGTATCGGCATCACTGAAGCATGTCGCGTATCCTCCGCATCCAGCCGACAACTTCTCCCTCAGGATCGCGTTCGTGTATACGGGCGGCAGTCATCAAAGGGAACGCCCGTTCTGCCAGACGTGCCTTGGCAGGGTTATCTTTCATCACACCGTCAAAGCCCTGAGCCAGCGAATAGGCTTCTGCAAACACTTTCGGGGTAGCTTTACCGCCAACAGGATGGTCGGTGACGTCGATCATCACACCAAAAGCTTCGTGAATGGCATCAGGATGAAGATAGCTTTCGACCTCGTGTTTTAGCGTCTGAGCCGCCCAGCATCCGTTGGCACGTGCATTAACGGCATTCACTGCTTCGACATAAGCAGGAACATCACGATCGTAGATATGAATTTCCCTGCGGTTCAGGGCACGTAGATAATTTTCATTCACCCAGTGCTTGAGTGTTCCCCCTCCCAGTACGATAAATGCCACACGTTCATCACTCTCCAAATCAGGAAGGGTGTTGTCTTCTGCGTGCAACGCTTTACTGAGAGCCTTAAAGGCGGCGACATCGGTTGGTCCTTCGACACAGAACAGCAGTCTGACCCGGTTGTCTGGTGTGACGCCCAGCGTATCCGTGACGATGCCGAAAACATCAGCACCAGCCTGAATGGTCGGTTGCCCGGTTGCAGCATCACGGGCAACAAAGCGAATGCTGTCACCCGGTAGCTCTGCAGCAAAGCCCGGACTGTGCGTGGTAAGGATAACCTGGCAACCAGCTTCGAGGGACAGGGATTTAAATGACTCAATCAGGATCCGCTGGTAATTAGGGTGCTGTGAAGTTTCGGGTTCTTCAATGGCGTAGATGATACTGCGACGATTACTGAATTTAAGGCGTCGTTCCGCTTCAGCTTTAAAAAAGCTCACCAGCACCAGACGACGGACTCCACTGCCACGCTTATTCAGCGGGATCCCTCCGTCAGTGTTGAGACCAACGGAGAACAGCCCCTGCCATTTTGCCGGTGTGGGAGGGGTAAATTCAGGGGTAAGCTCGCTTGCCAGGCCTGGCTCAATGCTCTTCAGCGCTTCATGTGTGTTTCGGGCAATCTCTTCTGCCTTTTGCTGAACCTTCAACTGGATCCTAGCGATGTCGTCCTGGACTTCCGCCAGTGCAGCCGTAATGGCGGCTTTCATCGGGCTTTGTACTTCATCGTCGGAATCCCGGCTGCTTCTGTCGCTCTGGAAGAGTGCAAACATGGGCAACCAGCTCTCGATTTGCTCCCAGATACGCTTTGTGTCCTCTTTGGCTTTGCTGACGGGAAGTAGCGTTTCCGTCAGTTGCAGATCTGCTGAGGCCGCCCATATGGCTTTTCGCATCCCGGGATTCCCCTTAAGCGAAACATCGAGATCAAGCCCTTTCACCCTGGCCTGAAGTTCTTTTTCCTTCAGTTCCAGAAGGTTCTCAAAACCAGCAGCCGTGGGATGATTTGCAATAACAAAAATCTCGGCAGTCGGCTTTTTGTTACTGCAGTTAAAGATCTTACGGATTTTCAGAGAGCCGTTTCCCGTCAGCAGAAACTCTTCCTGGAGGGTAGTTTCCGCGCCAGAGTCGAGCGTGAGGGAAGGGGGAAGCTCAATAAACTCGCAGGTGATCTCCACATTGTCCTGCCCACTGTGAATACAGGCATCGCCTTTTTCGATAGATACGACACTGTTGTTGAAGAAGATCTCCAGTGCTTCAAGGATCGTCGATTTGCCAATGTCGTTGCGTCCGACAAAGGTTGTCAGGTCATCAAACTCAACGCTTACTTCTTGTGCATAACAGCGAAAATTTTTAACTGCCACACTTTTCAGTCGCATGTCTTTTCCCTTTTGATGAAACCGCTCAGTTGAACTGCCTGCTATTTTACCAGGCAGGTGAATATTTTTATTGATGATGGTTTGATTTATCTTCGGAACTCAGTGGCTAATATCGCAGGGAGCCGGGATTTTCGTTCGATACCAAGCAATCTGGTGTGGCATTGCAACGACAGGCTTTCCGAAAGTTTTTTTAACGGCACCGGTAATGGTTATGAACGATAACCCATCGGAGTCCATTTTAATGAGTTACACATATGACCCTTTCTGGCAACATGAAGCCGGTTATTCCTGATTACGGCTGGATCATATTCGGGGTCAGGGTCTCAAACCGACATTACTAACTGATGGTTGTATCTAATACTGTGGGCAGTCAGGTAAAACCTCTATCCTTGTAACAAGGTTGATATTGATCGAATCCTTAGCAAAAGCCATTCAAAGCCCGCCACAGCAAACATCCGCCCTTTCTATCATTTAAATGCCTATTGATCGTTCTCATCTATGTCCGCAATCGTTATGATGGAAGACTTGCTCCAATGATGTTTTTGAGAGCTGCTGCGTAATTAGCCGTAACAGCAATAGTTTCCAAAGGTTACTATGCAAACAGGTCATTGAATTATAAAGAATGATGGAGAGAAAGCCATGGCATTACTTGAATATATCAGTGATAAAGATCTTTTTAGCGAAGTTGAAACCTTATTAACTAAAGCTAAAAAGAAAAAAGACGCCGCTGAGAAGACTTTTAACAGCAATGTGATTGACCCTTTTGGCGCGCTTTTTGAAGCTCCGGGTTTCTCATCCCATGAAGAATGGCGAAACTCCGAACTTGCACGGCAACGTCAGAAGACCATTCAGAATCATGTTGGTACATTTCACCAAAAAATCCTCGGCCATGTTGATGGATGGCAGGACATGGGAATTGGGGGCATCGTTGATCTCCTCAACGAAGAGAGAAGAATCATTGCCGAGGTGAAGAATAAATACTCAACGGTTACTGGCGGGGACTTAGCTGACAAGTATAAAGGCTTAGATGAACTGGTATCACCTAAACATAGCCGTTTTAAAGATTACTGCGCTTACTTTGTTAATATAATCCCTCGCAAGCCTGTCAGGTCTGACATCCCTTTTACCCCCTCCAATAAAGGTAGCGGTACTCTATGCCCTTCGAACCCTAACATTCGAATCATTGATGGCGCGAGCTTCTATGAGCTCGTAACGGGCAGACCGGATGCTCTGCAAGAACTTTATAGTGCTCTTCCTCACGCAATTGAGTATGTTTTGAACGAGCGTCTCGGGCAGAAAGGCTTCTCCATCCCTGATAAAGATTGTTTTATTAAGTATTTTGGTCTCGCTTACGGCTGATAACCATGATCAACGTTTGACAACGCCAGTGTAAACCCATACAGTAGTAACCATGACTAATGTTGGCATGGTTACTAAGTATGTTAAAGGAAGAGTTTTCACTTTCAGAAGTTGCAGACATTTTGGGTGTGTCAAAAGAAACTTTAAGGCGTTGGGACACTGCTGGAAAATTAGTTTCTCAACGAAATGACGAGAACAACTATCGTTTTTATAGAAAAGATCAACTTAAACATTTTGAGCAGGCTCAGTTTTTATTTAAAAGCCAGTGGTCTGATGAGTCTAAAACCTGCAATAATAATTATACTGTATTAGAATTATTTGCTGGCGCAGGAGGTATGGCTTTAGGTTTGGAAAAAGCAGGTTTAAAATCTGTTTTACTAAATGAAATTGATTCCCATGCTTGTAAGACGCTACGGAAAAATAGACCTGAATGGAATGTGGTTGAAGGTGATGTGAGTCAAGTAGATTTCACCCCTTATAGGGATACCGTTGACGTACTGGCTGGCGGTTTCCCTTGCCAAGCATTCTCTTATGCAGGCAAAAAACTTGGTTTTGAAGATACACGAGGTACCCTTTTCTTTGAGTTCGCCAGAGCCGTTAAAGAAATCAATCCGAAAGTTCTTTTAGCAGAGAATGTACGTGGATTGCTAAATCATGATGATGGGCGAACTTTAGATACAATAAAAAATATTATCACAGACTTGGGCTACACTTTATTTGAGCCAAGGATACTTAAGGCTATTTTCTATAAAGTGCCACAAAAACGCGAGCGTTTGATTATAGTGGCTGTAAGAAATGATCTTGCTAATGACATCGATTATAAGTGGCCTTCATCTTACAATAAAATCTTAACTCTTAAAGATGCCTTAAAAAAGGGAGAGCTGTACGATACCGACGTGCCAGAATCTGAGGGGCAAAAATACCCTAAAAGAAAAGCCGAGATTCTAAGCATGGTTCCTCCGGGTGGGTACTGGAGAGACCTTCCAGAAGATATCCAAAAAGAATACATGCTCAAGAGTTTTTACTTAGGCGGTGGTAAAACTGGTATGGCTCGTCGCCTGTCTTGGGATGAACCAAGCCTCACTTTAACATGTGCCCCAGCACAGAAACAAACAGAGCGTTGCCACCCGGAAGAAACACGACCATTAACAGTGCGTGAGTACGCAAGAATACAGACCTTCCCCGATGACTGGGTATTTGAAGGTCCAATGTCAGCGAAATATAAGCAAATAGGGAATGCTGTTCCTGTTAATCTGTCATTTGCCGTTGGTAAATCCGTTGTACATCTTTTAGAAAAAATAAATAAAAGATAACCATACAGGGTAGGTTTCATAGCCTACCCTTATATTATTACCTTATGCTGGATTCGTTAGATTTATTCCTAAATTGTTCTTACGATAGATATCCGAAATAAATTTCAAATTTATAATGTTAACGCCCCAAGTACTTCAATGATTATCATCGCCTGTTAACGCTGACCCCAACAGTAGAAAGCGTGGACGGTTTACCGGATGAAGAGGCACAACTGGCGTTTGTAACGGTATTCCGCGATGTAATGCTTTTGAAAAACATCCTCAAAAGCGTTTCCAATTTTAACTATGCGGCTAAAACATTGTCGAACTAGACACAGGCAGACTTTACGAGTAAATACCTTGATATCCAAGACAAGGTGAAAAAGCACCCCAGCAAAGAGAAAGTCTATATTCTTTAAAACGTGGATTTCTAAATCTCGTTGATTCATCGCGATGAAATTAACGTTGGCTATATACTGAGGCTGCTTGCTGGCATTCAATCAATCATCGGGTTATTGAGTTTTGCATAATCAAATGGGCTAATTGTTTCCTCTCGGTTAACATCAAGAAAGTCAGCCCACCATTGCAGCATCAACTTGCGCTCATCCAGATGTTCCGCTTTATGGATATACGCCGCCCTCACCGAATTGCGTTCCATATGACTCATCTGCCGTTCTACCGCATCCTTCGACCATAGCCCTGACTCAATTAACGAACTACAGGCCATCGTACGAAAACCGTGACCACAAACCTCAACTTTAGTGTCATAGCCCATCACCCGTAGCGCACTGTTCACCGTGTTCTCACTCATGGGTTTACGCGGATCGTGATCGCCAATAAAAATCAGCTCGTGTTCCCCGCAGAACTGTTTTATCTGCTTCAGGATCGCCAGCGCCTGCTTTGAAAGCGGCACCAGATGAGGTGTACGCATCTTTGATCCTCGCTGAGAATGTTTCACTCCAGGAATAGGTTCTCTCTCAGGTGGGATGGTCCACATTGACGTTTTAAAATCGATCTCTGACCAGCGAGCAAAACGCAGTTCACTGGATCGAATAAAGATAAGTAGAGTGAGTTCGGTTGCCCAACGGGTTAGTGGCCTACCGGTGTAGTTATCTATTTTTTGGAGTAATTCAGGGATGCGCTTTAACTCCAGCGCCGGACGATGCTTCCGATTACTGGAAGCTACCGCCCCCGCCATCTCTTGCGCCGGGTTGTAATCTATTAAACCGCTTTGCACTGCATAACGCATGATAGCTGTGGTGCGCTGTTGAAGGCGTGAAGCCACCTCAAGACGTCCAGACGTCTCCACGGCTTTAATGGGAATTAACAGATCGCGGGTACCCAGCTCTACAATATTACGTGCGCCAATTGTTGAAAAAATATTGTCCTCTAGGCTTTTCTGCACACGCTTCGCATGATCTTCCGACCATTTCTGATTGGTAGTGAGCCACTCTCTGGCAACCTTCTCGAAAGTAATAATCTCTTTCGCCTGCTCTTCTTTCACAGCACGTTTATGCTCACGAGGATCGATACCAGCAGCTACCAACTTTCTGGCCTCTTCCCTTTTCTTCCTGGCATCAGCCAGCGAAACATCCGGGTAAACGCCGAACGCCATCAAATGTTGTTTACCACCAAAACGGAAACGAAATCGCCAATACTTGGAGCCGTTAGGTTTTACAAGTAAGAGCATGCCGTCGCCGTCAACAAGTGAATACTCTTTCTCCTCAGGTTTTGCAGAACGAACTTTAGTATCCGTTAGGGCCATAATGATCCTCCTTCCATTGGTATATCGTGAGTATACAAGCAATATCGAATCGGCAAATATACTCATTAGTATACTCACAAGCTTGTTGATGTGGGTTGAGTTAGGTTGACTTCAGTTGAGGGGAAAAGCTGAAAAAGCCTTGTATGGCGCGGATTTTAGACATAAAAAAAGACCTCAGTTGAGGTCTATTTACATGCTTTTGGTGCCGAAGGCCGGACTCGAACCGGCACGTATTTCTACGGTTGATTTTGAATCAACTGCGTCTACCGATTTCGCCACTTCGGCACTGAAGGGGATGCG
>JGI2065J20421_1001071_pt1 | contig 22245 bp, 19 predicted proteins | sample Biomet5_FD_20421 | JGI IMG/M metagenome (IMG submission 20421)
CGACCCTGCGGACCCGGGTCGTGCAGCAAGGCTTGTTGGCCCTGACCCGGTGGCGGGTCTTTCGGGCCCTGCTTGGCGGCGGTCCGGAGGCGGATCGGTTTCTGGCCGACCTCGGGTTCGATCTGCCGGCCTTGGAGGCCGCCCCCGTCCTTCTTGGCGTGCATTTCAAGCCCCGGCGCGCCCTGGCCCTGACCGCCGCCGGCCGCTACCGCAAGACCATCCTGGATTTTTACGAAGGCCTGCGCCGGAATCTGGAAGCCTACAACGACGGCGCCTATCTCCCGGATAGCCGTGATTGCAGGCGGATGTGCCACCTGCCCGGCTACACGTCCCTGCAAACCGAGGCCCGCGAACTCAATGCGGCCATCGCCATCGTCAACGCCAGCCAACCCCCCTCCGACGTGGTCCGCTTCACCAAGGAACTTGATCCCCAGCGCCAGGAGCAGGAGCATGCCTGCGGCGGCATCTTCCTCGGCGCCGCGAGCCGCCTGGACGATGCGCTGGCCTACCATCCCATCGCCGTGGAGGCCCTGGGGGCACCGGTTTTGCCGACGCCGCCCCCCCTTGCCGCCATCCAGGACCGCCTGTCCGCCCTGGCCGACCGTATCTACCGGGCCGATCCTGCCGCAGCCAAGGCTGCCGTGGCCGCCCTCCGCAGGCAGGGAAACGACACGATGCCGGAGGAGACGCGGTAGAGACGCCTCCGGCGGCCAAAGGGCAAGGCCCTTTGGAAACCTCTCCCAAAAGACCTCGGCACCAGTGTGCTCGCCACGATTACGGGATGGAGCAATATCCTAACAGTCTGGATTATTATGGGTTTCCAAAGGGTGAAACCCTTTGGCCGCCGGAGGCTCTCTTCACAATCCAGCGTGAGGCGAACGGAGGGCGCGTACATCGATCAGCCGCAGTCCCGGCGCCACGGCCACATACGGGAAGCGCTCCCCGTCCAGCAAGGCATAGTCGCCCGGTTTTTGCGCCAAGGTCGCGATCCTGGCGTCGAACGGCGCGAATAGGGGATGATCGGCCGTGGCTGCGGCCGTAAAATCCGCATCGCGCACCACGATATGCGTCACACCGTACGCGCGCACCAGCTCCCGCACCTTGGCCGGATCCTTGGCGTAATACGCCTCGACCTGAGCGGCCAGCCGCGGTTCGAAGCGCCGCCAATACCCCCGATTCCAGGGATGGGCCAGCTCGAAGGAGGCCAGGACGTTTCGCCGGCCGAAGGTCAGGACGGTATCGAGCAGCTCGGGATTCCCGGCCACCAGCGCGTCCTTGGGCAACCGGGCCACGGCGGCATAGAGCGGCGCCTCGCGGGAATAGTCGTAGAGCCCGGCATCGGTCAGCCGCCAGGCGCCCAGGCCGGCTGCGAGCAAAAGCAACACCGCCGCCCGCCGCCGGGAACAGACGCCCGCCGCCAGGGCCCAGCGCAGGCAGACCGCCAGCCCCAAGGCGTAGAGCAGATTGATGGAATAGGAGATGTAGCGGTCCGGTACGAACAGGGCGAAGGCCACGGCCCGGGCCAGGGCGTACACGAGCAGCGAGCCGGCCAGCAGAAAGGCCAGCGGCCGGGCTTTTGGGGCGTAGGCGGCCCAGGGCGCACGTCGGAGGCCGCGCACGAGAAACGGCAGCAGCACGGCCAGGCTGGCGATGCCGGCCACGAGGCCGATGTCCAGAAACAGGCCGATGCTCTCGAAGGGCCAATAGACCAGGTCGAAGAAGGGATTGGGCAGGGGAAACATTTCAAAACGGCCGGCGGCGGTGAATTCCGGCCGGCCGATCACGTCCAGCCCCGTGACAAGCGGCCCGAACCCGGCCGCGGCCAAGGCGTGATTCATGGACCACACCAAACCCGGCTGCAGCCAAAAGAACCAACCCATGCCACGGGCGGCTGGGGAAAGCCGGTCCCCTCCGGCGGGCGATCCGGGAAATCGCCGCATCCAGGCAACAGCAGCCGGCGCACAGGATGGCGATATAGGGTATGCACAGGGCCTCAAGCAGGAGGATAACGGCCATGGCCGTACCGCGACGCCGGAGCCAGGCCCAGACGAACAGCGCCAGAAACGGGGCGGCAAAGGAACGGGACAGGCCTCCGGAAATGTTTTTCAGGAAAAAGGGCATGAGCCAGACCATGGCGGCACAGGCCAGACCCAGCGCCCGTCCCTCCAAGGCTCGGCCGATACCCCATAGGGCCAGGGCCAAGCCGGCGAACAAACCGCCGGACAGTATTTTGGAAAACAGGATCGGGTCGCAGCCCGCGCCCTTGGCCGCCAGAAAATAGAGGGACTTGACCCCGGCCGGCACGTAGGCGGCGGAATACGCGCCCAGCAAATCGGCCGGATAGAGGGTCGGATCGAGCCAGCGAGCCATCCAATAGATCTGTTGCCGTACGTCGTCGTTGATGACGTACGGGGACAGGAAGGCATGTCGGTGGGCGATCAGGAACACGACCAGGGACAGACCGACGACCAGCAGCCAATCCCGCGCCCCGGCCGACCGATCAGAGGAGACGGTCATAGAGCCGGAAAACCTTGTAGCGCTCGGCCCCGAAATCCATGAGCGTCTTGTTCCACTGCTCGAGCGATTCAGGAATAAGCGAGCAGTCGCACGATTCCATGTTGGGATGATTTTCCAAAAAATTGATGAAGATATTGAGAATGATGGCGTGGTGCAGCCGTTTCCACTGATGCGAACGGGCCACGCCCATGATGATGGCCCGGCAATGCGTCAGGGGACGCACCCGGCAATCGTAGAGCAGTTGCAGCTTTTGCCACCAACCGAACTTGCCGTCAAAGCGCTTGACCGACCGATTCATGTCCGGGGACACCACGGAAAAGGCGACGATGCGGTCGTCTTCCAGGATCATGCTTTCCAGGTCCGGGCGCACCAAGGGCTGGAGCGTCACGAAGATATCCTGGAACTGCCTGTCGGTCAGCGGAACATGTCCCCAGTTCTTGCTCCAGATGTCGTTGAAAAGTTCCTTGATTTCCGGGCCGCGCTTGGCGAAATCGCGGCGTTCGATGGGCAGGATGCGGCAGTGGTTGTGGGTTAAAATAGCGTCGCGCATCTTCCGCATACGCACCGGATCCATGCCTGGTTTGCGCAGAATGCGGTACGCGTACCAGTCGTACGTCTTGGTAAACCCCCAGGACAGGACAAGATCCTCGTAATACGGGGGATTGTGGGTATGCATCATGCAGGGCGGAGAGTCGAAGCCCGAGACCAGCAGGCCGACTTCGTCATAGATGGCAAAGGACAGGGGGCCATGGATCTTGATCTTGCCGTGCTGTCCCACCCATGCGGCCGCCGCATCGAACAGGGCATGGGCCGTTTCCCGGTTGTTCTCGCATTCGAAAAAACCGAAGAATCCGGTTTCCGTGTCGTGGTACTTCTCATAGAGGCCGTTTACGTGGGCCGAGATGCGCCCGACCACCTGGCCGCCGCGCCGGGCCAGATAGTAGATGGCGTCGCCGAATTCAAAAAACGGCCCTTTTTCGCGGCTGAGAAAATCCCGCTGCATGGGGATAAGGGGCGGCACCCACAAGGGGTCGTCACGGTAAATCGACCACGGGAACCGGATGAATTCCTCAAGTTCCCGCGGGGTAGCCACGGGACTGATGACGAGAGCGTCTGCACTCATGGGGATACGGAGCCTTGTTTGTCATTTGCCGGGCTGAATGGTGACCTGGGCCTTGAGGCCCTCCCGGAATTCCAGATTGGGGTTGGCCAGGGTCAGCTCGATTTCATAATAGGACGGCTGCTGCAAGGGACTCGGGATGGGCGCCCAGGGAATCTGCGCCACGGTGGCGGTGAACTTCTTGCCCGGGATGGAGTCGAAGGTCACGGTGGCCTTGTCCCCTTCCTTGAGCTTATAGGCCTCGATTTCATGCACCTGGGCCCGAATGATCATGGGATCGACGCCGCCCACCTGGAAGAGTTCCGTTTCCTTGCCAAGGACGACGCCCACGCGCAGGGACGGATGCTGCCACAGGACATAGCCGTCGCACGGGGCCTTGATAATGCCGTCCTTCGGCAGTTTGCCGGAACCAGCCCCCTTGCCGAAGCGTTCCTCGGCCAATTCCACGCGATCGGTGTGGAGTTCCTTGGCCAGGGCAAGCTGCTCGGAAAGCGCGGCTTTTTCCTTACGAAACGCTTCCATTTCCTTGGAATTGAGGGTCAGGGACTGTTGCGAAGCCATGTTGCGTTGGGCCATGGCCTCCAGTTCCCTGTTCTTGGCGGTCAGTTTGTCCAGTTCCTTGTCATTGACGGATATCTTGTATTCAAGGTCCTTGATGGTTGTCAGGGCAAGATTGGTGCGTTGCTCCATCCGGGTATCGAGGGGGATTTCGTAGGTGGCCAGGATATCGCCCCGTTTGACCTTCTGGCCGATCTGGGCGGCAATTTTCGTAATGCCGGACGTATACGGCAAGAAAACCGAAACCTTGAGGGGGCTATACAGTTTGCCGATAAACGTAATATCCGGTGACTGAAACTGCGCCTTATCGGCAGCCGGCACCGCAGGCTGGGCGGGAGGCGTTTTCTGCTGGCCCCAGGCGGTCAGGGCGCCCAGGCTCAGACAAGCGACCGTCAAAAAGGCGGCAAGCGACTTCATTACAGGCTCTCCATGACTGTCGCGTTGATGTAGCGATCCTGGAAATCGCCGGACATGAAGCGGAGGTCGAGCATGGCCGCATTGCGTTCCTGCTCCTTGAGCAGGACATTTTGCTGGCTATCAAGATAGCTTTCCATGGACTTAACGATCATATCGTATTCGGCCTGGCCGCTATCAAAGCGCAATTGCGCCTGCTGCACTTGCAGTTTCTGGACATCCGCATTGGCCTGGGCCAACTTGAGATCCGAGACGCAGGCCCGCAGCTTGGCCTGGGCCTTCTGGAACTCACTGGAGATCTGGAATTCGAGGTTGTGGGTCTCGACACTGATCTGGGACAGCTTTTTGTATTGGCGGTTGACATCCCGGATTTTGGTCCACCAGTCCAGCGGCAGGGAAAAGTTCAGATTCGGATACATGAAGGGGATCTTGGAACTTCGGGTACATGAAGGGGATCTTGGAATTATCCGACTTATAGCTGCTGTTGTTCAGGGTCGAAATCGAGGTGAAGCCCATGGAAAATGTCGGCAGGAAATGAATATACGAAAGGGCGATATTCTTTTTTTGCAGGGAATGTTCGTACTGCTTGATGCGCAAGGGGAAGGAATGCTTTTGCAGCCGCTCCTCCGTGACATCGGCAGGATTGAAATTGTCCAGCACCTGTTTCTGATAGTTCGCGAGATCAAGATCCACTTTCTGGATGGCCGGAACACCCATGATGAATTTCAAGCCATCCAAAAGCACGGCCCGATTGGTCTGCAATTTTTCCGTCTCGGCCTTGGCCATGTTGATTTTTCCCTGGGCAATACGGACCTCAAGTTCGGCGCTCTGGCCAAGACCGGCCTTGGTATTGACATACTCCAGATTTTTTTTGGCCAGTTCCTCTTTTTCCTTGGACAGCTTGATCATGGATTCCACCATGCCGAGTTGCAGGAAGGTGGAGCCCAGTTGTTTCAGGCCCTCGTCGATGACGCGCAGGTGGGCCAGGACGGCGATATTGACCAGTTCCTTCTTGGCCATGACATCAAAGGCCGTGATGAGCGGGTTCCAGGTGCCGGTGGAAAAGCTCAGATCGTAGGAGGCGCGGTTGTTGTTGGGGTCCGAGGCATGAATGTACTGCACCAGGGACGAATAGGACTGGGCGGATTTGTTGCTGCTGGCGGCATAGGCCTGCATGGCGCTTTGGCCATCGGTGTTTTTGAGTTCAGGCAGCCGCATGTAGAAGGTGGTGTTCATGACGATGGTCGGGATGTACTGGGAGTAGGCATCCCCCACGTCGAGGCGTTTCGATTCGATTTCGATGGCGCTTTTGGTCAAAATCGGCGACTGGGCCAGGGACACGCGCACACACTCACCGAAGTCGGCGGGTGATTTGACGGTTGTGGCGCCGAGGAAGACATGCCCTTTTTTGGGGGGAGCGGTCTTGGTCGCAGTGGCGGTGCTCCCGTTGATGGGCGTCGCGGCGGAAGAAAAGGTGTCTTCCTTGGAGGGGTCCACGGCCGTAGCGGCCGGTGCCGGGCTTTTGTCCCGGGTGTAGCGTTCGGCGGCCCGGGCCGTTACGGCAAGGCCCGCAACGAGCACGGCCGCACAAAAAAGAACGGAAAACAGTCGGCGAGAAAACGTCGCGCCCCCATGCGCGCCGTTTTGTGCCGCAGTTTTCTCCCCCGCCAACTGCGTGGTCGGATATCTGGTCATGCGCTCCTCCCCGTCGAGCCATTAACCGTTCAGCGAGCCGTCCATCAGGACGCTTGTTCTCGTGCAGTGCTCGGCGGTCATGTTGTCGTGCGTGACCACGACCATCGCCGTCCGGGCTTCTTCCGTAATCTTCGTAAAATATTCCAATACACGCAGGCTGTTTTCCCGGTCAAGCTGCCCGGTGGGCTCATCCGCCAGAATGAACTCCGGTTCGTTGACCAGGGCCCGGGCAATGGAGACCCTCTGCCGTTCGCCGCCCGACAGCCGGTTGGAGCGCTGATGGATGCGATGGTCGAGGTTGACCATGCGCAGCGCCTCCCTGATCCGGTCCGGCCGTTCCCGCCGGGGCACGCCGGCATAAATGAGCGGCAACTCCAAATTCTCATAAACAGTTGAATTTTCGAGCAAGTCGCACGTCTGGAAAACAAAGCCCAGCATTTCCCGACGAAAGATGGCCTGCTGATCCCGGGTCAGCGCCAGGACGTCGATGCCGGAGACCCGATATTCGCCCATGCTTGGCGGCTGGAAAAGGCCCAGGATGAACAGCAACGTGGATTTACCCGACCCCGAAGGGCCCATGACCGCCACCATTTCACCGCGGTACACGTGCAGATTGACGTCCCGCAGTACGGAGATCGACTCGGTCCCGGTTTCGTAGTGCTTGCCCAGGTGGTTGATGTCGATGACGAGTTCCGAGTCGTCCGCTCCGGCGATCAGGTTACTCATAACGCATGGCATCCACAACCTGCATCCGACTGGCGCGGATGGAGGGATAGAGTCCGGCACCCACGCCGAGGAGGACGGCAAAACCGAGTCCGAGCAGCAGACAGTACACGAAAAGGCCTTCGGGCGGCCGGGAGGAAATCAGACGGCTCATGTATTCGATGCCGATCCGGCCGATGACCACGCCCACCAGGGACGCGGACAAGGTGACGCACAGGGCCTCGAACAGAAACTGATACAAAATGTCTATGTCCAGGGCGCCCATGGCCTTTTTCAGGCCGATTTCCCTGGTGCGGCTGGTCACGGTGGCCATCATGATGTTCCAGATGCCGAACCCGCCGAGAATCAGGGTGGCGAAGATGGACGAATAGATGAAAAGCTCCACCCACCAAAAAATGCGCTTGACCTGCTTGAGCGGCTCCCAGGCCACGTTGATGCGCAGGTTCTGATCGGACTGATGCGCCTTGATGACGCCCGGCAGGGCGGCCGCCACCGGCGCGACATCGTCCCAGCCGGCGCAACGGATATAGGCGCTGGTGATCGGGGTCAGGTTCACCACCCGGGCCCTGGCCGTGGTTAGGGGCAGGAAGACAAACAGCCCGCGGTCCCCGGCCCGCACGCCGCCCAGGACGCCCACCACGGTGTACAGGTTGTCGTCAATGGAAAGAAGCTGCCCCACGGCCTGCTCGATGCCGCCGAAAACCTGCCTGGCCCGATCCCGGCCGATCACGCAGACCCGGGCCCCCTCTTCCACATCCTGGGCGGTGAACAGACGCCCGGCTACGGCGTTGAACGAAAAAAGCTGCCAGTAATTGGCCTGGCAGGCAACCAGCGCCACGGTGAACGCGCGGTCGTGCCAGGAAATGGGGGCCGAATATTTGGCGGCCACGCCTGTGACATCCACCACGCCGGGCAGATGCTTGAGAGAGTCCAGGGTCTGATCGCGAAACCACTCCTGGCGTTCGGTGGGCGAGGTCTCGAACATGGCGTTGATGATGGTGGCACCGCCCAGCAGATCGAGGTCGCTGTTGAAATTCTTCTTCAGGTCGTTGCCCATGGTGATGATGAGGATAAACCCGGCCATGCCCAGGGCGATCGACCCGATAACGCCAAGATAGCGCCGACGCTTGCGCACAACTTCCCGCACGCTGACCCGGATAAGATCGAGATAGCGCCCGGGGCCGACACTGCGCCGACGAATGCGATCCAGCTCCGCCAGGGATATTTGTTTGCGTTTACCAATAGCCATAAGCGTTGGCTGCGGGGCATTTCAGTCGTGATGGCGCATTTCCGTCCGTCTTGCGGGGACGTGCGGCCTCTTCCACCTACAGGTAGGAGAGCCGGGCCCGACCGTTCCCGTCCCCCTCCTCTCCCGAACCGGCAAGCGAGGGATCCGCGTCCAGATCGCACGCGCGCACATGAAATTCCCGGGCCAGGCGTTCGAGAACGGACAGCACGAAATCGAGCTGGCGATCCTCGTGGGTGCTCATGAAGGCGGTGCGGATAAGGGCCTGGCCGCGGGGCACGGCCGGATACACCGCCGGCAGGGCGAAGACGCCCGCCTCGAACAGGGCCTGGGAGAACTGGAAAGCCTTTTCATCGGAGCCGATGATGATGGGGACGATAGGCGAGACCGAGTTGCCGATGCGCAAGCCGATGTCCCGATAGGCCTGGCGCATGCGGTTGCTGATGGCATGGAGGCGTTCGACCCGTTCGGGCTCGTGCTCCAGGATGTCCAGGCAGGTCAGCACGGTCATGGTGTTGACGGCCGGCAGGGCGGCGGAAAAAATCTGGGTGCGCGACTGGTAGCGCACGTAGTTCATCAGGTCCTCCTCGTCGGAGGCGATAAAGCCGCCGATGGAGGCCATGGACTTGCTGAACGTGCCCATGATGCAGTCCACCTGGTCCGTGACGCCGAAGTGATCGGCCACGCCGCGTCCGCCCCGGCCGAACACGCCGAGGCCGTGGGCATCGTCGAGATAGAGGATGATCTCGGGATGCGCCTGCTTGATGGCGGCCAGTTCGTCGAGCACGGCCAGTTCGCCGGACATGCTGAACACGCCCTCGGTGACCAAAAACACGTCGCTGTCGGGCCGGGCGGCCTTGGCGTCGGCCACGCGCTTGGCGGCCTGGGCCGCGTCGTTGTGGGCGAAGGTGACCTGTCTGGCCTTGGTGTTCTTCACGCCCTCGAAGATGCTGGCGTGATTTTCCCGGTCGCAGATCACGGTGTCGGACGGGGTGACCAGGGCGCCGAAGGCCCCCATATTGGTGCTGAAACCCGTGACATGAACCACGGCGTAGCGCTTGCCCACGAAGGCGGCCAACCGCTCCTCAAGCTGATGATGCAGCACCATGTTGCCGCTTAAAAAGCGGGAGCCGCCGGGGCCGGTGCCCCATTCGTAGACGGCCTTGGCCGCAGCTTCCATGACGCGCGGGTCATGGCTGAGGCCCAGATAGTCGTTGGAGCCGATCATGACCAAGCGCTTGCCCCGCACCTCGACTTCGGTACCCCAGGTTTTGGAAATGGGGCGGAAATAGGGATGAATCCCCTGGGCCGAGATCTTGGATTCCAGGGCATTGAATTGCTCGCAACGTTGGCGCAGTCTCATGGTATATCGTTGTTCCTTGAGTATGGTTAAAGCGCGCGGAGAGCTGTCGTCTGGCGATGGAGGCGATAAGGCACCGCCGAACCGTGGTGGCAGGCCGCTTTCCGATGATAATCCGCTGCCGAGGCCATACGTCAAAGGCCGGACCTTGGCAAGCCCGCGCCGGCCGAGGCGTCGGTCCAAGCCTCCCGGATCCGGTCCCAAAATCCGGTCAGGATTTCGCGCAGGACCAGACGGGCCCGCACGGCCTGGCCGGGGATTTGCCGGCTGAAATAGATTTCGCTGCCGGCGGGGGCCAGTTCCCGGATGCGGCCCCGGAGCCACTGGCCGCGCTGGGGACTCCAACGCAGGCTGACCCAGTAAAAGACGGTGGCGCCGTCGGCGGCCCGGCAGCGGGCGGCGCCCCAGGCAAAGGCGTCCTGCCCCTGATCGGCCGGGCGGAACGTCATGGAGTCGAAGCGCAAAAAGGTGCGGCCATCGTCGCGGGCCCGGCTTTGGACGGCCCGCTCCATGGCCTGGCGGTAGCCGTCCCTCGAGATGCCGGCCAAGCCCATGGCCGGATAATAGGAACCCTGAAACCAGGCCAGCCCGGCCACGGCGGCCAGGATGACCACCACGGGCGCGAGGAGCCACCGTCGCGACGACCGGCTCATGGCGCCGCCTCCGCGGCGGGGGGGCACCCCAGGCGCAAGGCCTGCCACCCCTTGGTGCGCAGCCGCTTGTAGCGGGCGAGCTTTTCCCTGGCCCGCAGGAGGTCGTCGTCGGCCTCGACCCGGAGGGTATGGGCCCGGCGCAGGGCCAAGGCCAGGGAAACCGCGTCAATGAAGGAATCCGGAGTCGGAACGGTCAGGCCGGCCCGCAGGTCGGCCAGCCGGACGGAGAGGGCCAGCTCCAGGGCGGCCCGGGCATCGCGTTCGCGCTCCTTGTCGACGACCAGGTCTTCGGCCCCGCCGACCAGCTCGCCGCCGAGGCGTTGGGGCGCCAGGACCGCAGCCACCTCGGGGGTGCGCAGAAGGCCCCTGGAGAGGATGGCGACCAGGGCCGCCAGGCACAGCGTCCGCAGCAGGGTATCCCGGGACAGACGCGCCCTCATGACGCGGCCTCCTTGCGCCGCCAGATTTCAAGCGGTTTCTGGGGCGGCCCCACCGGCACGAAATGGTGATGATTGGGATCGTCGGTGCGATTGCCGAAGGTCTCGTCCGGCAAATCCACGGGCACGCGCTCGTACTCCCGGGAGAGGTCCAGGGATTCGGTAAAGGCCCGCGAGCCGAACAGCACATGGTCGCGGTTGATGCGCACCGCCCGGCGGATAAGCAGCCAGTCCGGCTTCTCCCGGGCGGCAATCTCGCCCTGCAACCCGCCGATGACGCGCAGGTCCGGCAGATAAAACTGCAGCGGCATGTCGCCGTATTCGGCCAGCACGGTCTGGCCCGGCTTGGCGTTGGCCGCAAAAAAACCGACGATTGCGGCGTTGACGTCGGGGTAGCCGCAGCAAAGCTCGGTCAGAAAAAGTTTGATCGGAAAGTTGGGATAATCGAGCATGCGGAAATCGTTTTTCCAGGGCCGGTTGACGATCCCCAGGCATTCCATGGGGATGACGTTGAGCCAGTTCGTCAGGGCGAGCAGGAAAAACAGCAGGACGCCGGAAGTCCGGGAAAAGCCCCACAGCCGGCGCACGCAAAAGCCGAGGATGATGGCGCAAAGCGGCACCAGGTGGGCGATGTAGCGGAAAAAGCGCTGGGGAACGAGCCCCAGAAGCAGCAAGGAAAAAAGGATGAGCAGGGCGCAAAAAAGCACGAACCGTTCGCCCGGGTCCTCCGGCCGGACAAGCCGGGTGAAAAACCGCCGCCAGCGCCAGACAAGCACCGCCGCCACGGGCAGCGGCAACAGAAACATGCACAGGTCGGCGAAATAGAGCATCAGGTTTTCCGGCACCAGCAGGATGTTGAACATGCCGCTTTGCCGGCCGACGCGGTAGAGCAGGACGCCGGGGAGGACACCCAAAACGGCGGCCACGGCCAAAAGGGCCGTGCGCTTGTTGAGGACCCGATCCGGGTAGACCAACAGTGCAGCGAGCAGGGCCGTCGGCACGAAACTTAAAAATAGAAGATAATTGGCGTGAAAAAGGAAGATCAGGCACAGCAAGGCGGCCAGCCAGGGGCGCCATTTGGTCCGCCAGTCGCGGAAAAACGCGTCCAGGATCCAGAGGATGAGCAGGGTCCCCACGGCGTAATAGCGGGCCTGCCGGCCGACGAGCAAAAACGGTACGGACAGGGTGAGCAGGCTCGCGGCCAGAAGCGCCCAGGATCGATCGCCGAAATGGCGGCGGATGAGCAGGTACGTCCAGAAGACGGCCAGCAGGGCGGCCAGGGCGAACGGCGCCCGGCCGGCGGCGGTAGCGAAGCCGCCCAGGGCGAACCCGGCGGCCTGGGCGTAGATCTGGACCCAGGGCGACCAGCGCCACAGGCAGCCGTCATCAACGTTGAATTCCCGGCCCTCCTCCTGGGAGACGATATTGGGGCCGTTTACGGCATAGGGCAGGCCGGTGCGGAGCACGCTTCGGGCCAGGCAGCCGGTTTCGGCCTCGTCCTGCCAGAAGGGCCGCTGCCCCAGGTGGAAAAAGAGCAGAAAGGCGGCCGCGGCCAGGAGACCGACCAGCATCCAGTCCATCCGGAAAGGCGCACAACGCGGGGGATGCCCGCTCGGGGCGGCGGCAGGGGCTATGACCATGGCCGGCCCTGGATACTGGAGCGCAGGGCCGTTGTCCAGCCCGCGCCCCCGGTCGCAGGAGCGGCCAGGAGGCCGAACCTGCCAGGATGCATAAATTTTTGTTGCAATTCCGCCTGCCCGGGGTAGTGTCAACCAGTCAAAAATATCTCGCGAAAAGGAACTCCGTATGATCCCGCGCCTTGCCCTTGTCCTGGTTATGCTGTTGACCCTTGGCGGCTGCGCGTCGACCACGTCCGACAAGGCCGTGCGTCAGGCCATCAAAGAGCATCCGGACATGGTGCTGGACGCCCTGGGCGAGCGCAAGGCCGAGCTGTTCGGCCTGGTGGTGGCGGGACAGCAGGATTACCAGACGACCGAACGGCAAAAGCAGCAGGCGGCGGAACTGCACAAGCCCCTGACGCCGGCCATCGATCCGGCCAGGGCCATGCGCGGTCCGGCCAATGCCCCGGTCACGGTTGTGGTCTACTCGGACTTTATGTGCCCCTACTGCGCCAGGGGGGCGGAAGTCCTCAAGGAATTCACGGCGCGCCATCCCGATACGGTGCGCGTCCTGTTCAAGCATTTCGCCCTGGACGACCTGTCCCGACGGGCCGCCCTGCTCTATGAGGCGCTGGCCATGCAGGATCCCAAGCTGGCCTTCGCCTTCCATGACGCCGTGTTCGCCGCCCAGGACGAGGTCGCCCAGGCCGGGGAGCCGGCCTTGTTCGCCCTGGCCGTCAAACTCGGGGCCAATGTCGGCAAGCTCAAACGCGACCTCAAGAAGCCCGAGCTGGCCAAGCGCATCGACGCCGATGTGGCCGAGGCCCGGGCCTTCGGCATCGAGGGTACGCCCACCTTCCTGGTCGACGGCGTGTCGGTGCGCGGTGCGGTGCCGCTTTCCGAATTCGAGGACGTGCTGCACAAGGTGAGCACCGCCAGCGGCGAGGAAGCCCCCTGCGCCACCTGCGACAAGAACAAAAAGAAGTAAGCGCGTGCCGGCAGGAGGGATGCCTCCGACGGCTCCCGGGTGGCGGTGAGGTAGGCAAGGGACCGAAGCGGATGCCTCCGGCGGCCAAAGGGCGCAGCCCTTTGGAATCCCCGTAAAGACAACGGAATCAGGCTCCGTCCCGCCACGGGATGGGGCTCAATGACAGCGGAGCCGACCGACCGTGGCCGGTTCCAGGCGGTAAAGCACGGTCCCGCCGCCTGCGGCCGCAGTCACCTCCGAGCGCCGGAGCACCGCAACCTTGCGGTCCCCGTAGCGTCCGGCCAGCACCCGGTAACGCCGGCCGCCCTTGCCCTGTTCCACGGCCACGCAGGCCGGGAATCCCTGTCTCCGCAATTTGGCCGCCTGCCCGTCGGCGTTGGCGGCATCGGCAAAAAGTCCGGTTTGCCAGGCGTAATAGCCCGTGGTGGCGGCGGGTGCGGGCCGCTGTTCCGGAGGGGCCGCCGCGGCGACCGGCCTGGCCGCACGCGCCGGTCGGCGCGTGGCCGCGGAAACTTCCGGCGCCGACACCGGCGGGACAGCCGTGGGAGCGGCGGGTTTCGCCGGCTCCGGTTCGGGTGGAGGCACCACCTCGATCGGAGGCTCGGTCGCGGGGTGGGAGGCGGCGGGCGACGGCTCCGAAGCGGCGGCCATCTCGAAACGACGGCTGGCCACCAGCCGGTCGTCGCGGTAAAATTCCAGGGTCCACGGCCCGGCGGCGGCCTCGGCCGGAGAATCGAACAGATGGCCGGCCAGATTGACGGTTCCGCCGCGTGCCGCCACGAACCAGCGGTCCAGCCCCTCGCCGCCGGCCGGAGCCGGCCGGATCAGCCGGATTTCCACCGGCACGGCCCCGCCCTTCGGGGCGTCCGCAGCCGTGAACCGGCAGCCAAAGCCCTGGTCGCCGGGAACGAGCGTCTCTCCCGGCCGCACCAACCTGGCGGCTCGCAGGCCGTCCTTGTCGCCGGAGTCCGGGGCCAGGGCCCCACAGGCCTCGATGACCAGCCCCGGTCCGCTCGCGGCGGATGTCGGAGCGGCAAAGGCCGTCCCCATCGGCCGAGAAGGGCCAGGCAGACGAAAAACGGCCCCAGACGGCCGAAAAGGCGGCGCAAGGCCGAAAAAAAATCAGGCATGTCAATCCGACAGGTGGGCGATAAGTCGCTTGGCCGGCTCGTAGTCGGGATCGCGTTCCAGGGCCAGGGTCAGATAGGCCTTGGCTTCGGCCTTGTTGCGGCAACGATGATGCGCCATGGCGATATTATAGGCGACGGAAGGCGCCTGCCGCGGCAGGTTCGGATCGGCCTTGACGGCCCGGATGAAAATCCGCAGGGCCGTATCGTAATCCTTGCCCTCGGCATGGGCCACGCCGAGATTATAGAGAAGGCCGGCGTCTTCGGGGGCCACGGCCAGGGCTTTTTCGTAATTTTCCACGGCTTGCTTCCACAGTCCCTGTCTGCGTAGCAATATGCCACGATTGTTGAACATCCACAAGTCGTCCCGGCTTATGGCCTCGCCCTTGGCGGCGATGGCCTCGGTAACGAAGCGCAAAGCCGCTTCCTGGTCGTTTTCCCCGATCGTGTTCGCGATCTCCATCAGGGAATCGCTCAGCATGTCCGCCGCCACCTGACCGACCACCCGCCGGGCTTCCTCGAAAAAGCCCATGGCCTTGTCGGGTTCGCCCTTGGCCAGGTAGGTTTCGCCGATTTCCACCTTGCGTTCGAAATTGAGCGGCGAGAGGGTATCGAGTCTGGTCAGATAGTTGAGCCGTTTGTCGATTTCCCCCGACTCCTGGCACAGGGTGGCCAGTTTCTTGAACGGCTCGATATAGAATTTTTCGGTCCTGGCGGCGGCCAGATAGGCTTTTTCGGCCGCCTCGTAATCTCCCCGTTTGCGGGCCACGTCGCCGAGCAGCAGGTGCCCCTTCAGGCAATCGGGCTTGAGGGTGAAGGCCTTGGCCGCGAGGGCCTCGGCCTGTTCCAAGTCGCCGGCCTCGATCAGGGACTCGGCCCGATCAAGCAGGATGCCGAGCTGGTTGTTGGGCTTGATGGCGAAGGCCATCTTCTCGATCAGCGCCTTGGCCGAGATGGGTTTGATCAGGGAACTGTCGGCCCCCACCTCGTGGATCAGGATGATTTCCTCCCGGGAAACCTCCACGCTGACGGCCACGATGCGCAGCCGCTCCCCGTAAAAGCTCTTGAGAACCTTGATGGTCTTGAGGCACGAGGCCCGATGGATGCGCCGCTCCATGAAAAGCAGCAGCGGCGAGGTCAGCTGTCCCACCACCTTGTTGGTGAAGGTGACGGCGTCGTCGTAGTTGGCGGATTCCCGGTAGGCGTTCTTGGCGTCCACCCGCAGGCTGGCCAGGGCGTATTTCAAAAGCCGCGTAAAGCTCTCGTCGTCGGAAACGGCCAGCACCATGCCCCCGCCGGAAAAATAGTCGGCCACGACGCGTTCGCACCGTTTGGCCGCCTGTTCGGCCGCGAGACGCATCATGTTGTTGGACATAGGCGCGCTCTCCCTCCCTTCAGTCCACCGGCGGAGCGTTTCTAACCTTGCGTAAAAGCGTGAGCAAGGCCGGATCGAGCCCCGGCGGCAGCATATCGTCGCCGGCCGGGATCAAAACCCGCACGGTGGTCAACCCGTCCATATCCATGGCCCCAAGGCGTTCGAGCAGGAGCTCATCCACCACTTGGCCGGCCGCGGCCACCGTCTCCCCGGTGCGCAGCCGCAAGCACTCCTCCAGGACCATGCCGGCGGTCAGGCTGGCGATGGTGCTTTCGCCCTTGACGTAGCCCTCCCACGATCCGGCCAAGGTCGTGAGCAGGTCGAGCAGTTGCGGATCGTAGTGCCCCCGCCGTTCGGCCAGAAGGGCCAGGGCCGCGTCGCGGCCATGGCCGGAGGTGAGCAGCCGGTCGAAGTCCAGGGCGACCTTGAGCAGCCTGGCTCCGAAGGGAATGTCCTGGCCGGTCGGGGCGTCCGGGCCGGCGCCCGTCCCGTCGTAAGGCGTATTTTGCCAGCGGATGATGTCCGCCACCTCGTTTAATCGCGGAATATTGCTCAAAAGGTCGGCGGCGATACCGGGGGCGCGTTCGAAGAGCCGGGCCCGGTCTCCGTCGAGAGTGCCCCGGGTCCTCAGGGCGGCGTACATGGACTCGGGCATGACCGTGGCCCCGACCTGGGACAGCGTCACGGCCAGCTCGATGCGCCAGATGTCCGGCACCTCCAGATAGCGGGCCATGTCCAGCACCAGCCGCTTGACCCGGGACGACCGGGCCAGGGCCTCGGCATTGAGGAGCCCGAGCAGATCGGTCAGCACCTTGATGATGCCCCGGAGCGTCCCCTTGAGAAAACTCCGTTCGGCTGCGGCCTGGAGATAGGCAGCCATGGCCGCAGCCAAGGCTTCGTCCAGCTCCTGGGGGCCGCACGGCTTGACCAGGAAGCGGAACACCTGGCCGGTGTTGACCGCATTCATGGCCGCGGCCAGGTCGGCGTGGCCGGTGAGCATGATGCGCACGGTGTCCGGGCAGGTCCGTTTGAGCCGATCCAAAAAGGAGATCCCGTCCAGACCCGGCAGGCGCAGGTCCGAGACGACCACGGCATAGGGCCCCCGCTCGGTCACGGCCTCCAGGGCCCGGACCGAGCCGGTGGCGATATCGATCCGGTATTTGCCCCGCAGACGACGTTTTACGGCCTCCAACATGGCCGCATCGTCGTCCACGAACAAAATGGGCTGTTTCACCGTCATGTCGCTGCCTGTACCCGCCTTCTCTCGCCCTTCCGGAAGGCCTTCACCAGGAAAGCAGGGAGGAGAAGCCCCCCTCGCCTCCCGGAACGACCGGGAAAAGGGACGTGACACAGTGTACGCGAAGGACGGCCGGGGGGCGAGGAACAATTGCCGGCCGGCCCCAAATTCTTTGCCGACGGCACGCTTCAGCGCCGGGCACGCGCCTTCCCCCTGCCGCTGGCCGGTCCGCCGTCGCGCCCGGACTTCCCGGAGGGCTGTTGCTGCTCGATGGCCCGGGACAGTTGGAGCCCCTCCCTGAAGGCGGGATAGCGGACCAGGGCCATATCCAAAAATTTTCTGGCCAGCCGGAGGTTGCCCCGCTCGTAGTAGGTCCGGGCGATGTTGTAGAGCAGGTGGTCGTCCTCGCGGCTCAACCGGAAGGCCTTGAAATAGTAGCGCAAGGCCTGGAGATACATCTTGTGCTTGCGCATCTTGATGCCGAATTCGTTAAAAAGATGCTTGTGTTCGGGGCCGAAGGCCGCGTCCAGGGCAATGAGGCGCCGACACACCAGATTGGCGTTATCCGGTTCCCCCCGGTCGAGGTAGGTCAGGCCCAGTCCGAAGGTGGCCCGGATATGCTCCTCATCCACGCGCAGGGCATTTTTGTACTCGAATTCCGCGGAGATAAGCGCTCCCTCGGCCCGGTGGGCATCGGCCAGGTCCACGGTTTCGCGGACCTCGCGCAAGGCGGGCGCCACCTTGTTGAGGTACAGATCGGGCTCGGGCAGAAAAGAGGCCAGCAAGGCTTCCCGGGTGACGGTTTTGGCTTGGCCCGACGGCACGTAGTGCTTGTTGAGGGGACGGACCTGGAAGGTGCCATCCGCCTGCTCCTCGGCGAAGACGAGCAGGGTTTGTTTGATGGAGCGCTTGGTGGTGCCGAAGCCCACCTTGGTTTCCCCCTGGGAAGAAAACACCCCTTTGAAGGAATCCGTCGCCTTGCCGTCCATGGCCTGTGATGCTGCTTCCATGGTTTGCCCCGTCCGGGGTTGGCGGTCACGGTTCATCTCGCGCGGGAAGCGGGGAGATCGTGGCGTCCCGTTTACTTCCGACGCGTGGGCACCAGTTCGTTCAGTTCGTCGATATAACTTTTCTCCAGGAAATTGACCCGGTCGATATGGGACCGGAAAATCACGTCCATGCGCGGGTCGAAAAAGCGGTGGCAGCTCATGCTCGACACCGACTGGAAACCGCGTCGGGCCTTGTGGGCCCCGCCCATGCCGGGATCGTAGCGGGAAAAGCCCTTGTCGATGGCCCAGGCGATGGGTGCGTAGTAGCACAATTCGAAATGCAAAAACGGAACAGCCTCGAAAGCGCCCCAATAGCGGCCGAACAGGATATCGCCCTTGTGGGCCAGCATGGCCAGGGCGATGGGTTCGCGCCGGCCCCGGCGGTAGGCGGCGGCGAAGGCCAGATGCCGGCGGAAGGCGGCCGGCAGGCCCTCGAAAAAGGCGTCGGTCAGGTAGCGGCAGCCCCAAGGACCGAACTTGGTGTTGGTTTTTTCGTAAAGCTCCCGCATGAGCGGGAAAAACGCGTCCGGGATGTCCGCGCCGGACACCACTTCGGCCGTGATGCCGGCCTCGGCCAGGGCGGCCCGTTCGCGGCGTATGGTCTTGCGGCGGTTGGCGTTCAGCGTGGCCAGGAAGTCGTCGAACGAGCCGTAGCCCTGGTTGCGCCACAGATAACTCTGGTGGCACCAGGCGGTGAAGCCGTAGTCCTCGGCCACGGCGGCGAACTCCGGTTCCGTGAACAGCAGGGCGGCACCATGGACGGCGTTTTCGTGGCAGAACCGATCCATGGCCGTAAACATCCGGTGGGAGAGGCGGATCTGGTTGACGGACGGATCGGAGAGAATCCGCAGGCCGGTGGCCGGCGTGAAGGGCGAGGCCCCGACCAGGCGCGGATAATAGGGCAGGCCGAGCCGGCTGGCCGCTTCGCCCCAGAGCTGATCGAACACGAACTCCCCTTCCGAGTGCCATTTGAGATACAGGGGCAAGCCCCCGACCAGCCGACCGTCGGCCTGGACCAAGAGATGGCTGGGGAACCAGCCCCGACCCGGGGCGGCGCTGCCCGAATCTTCCAGGAGCTTGAGCCAAGCCCACTCGAAAAAGGGCGACTCCAGGTCCGCGGCCAGGGCGTCCCAGCCGGCGGCGTCCACCTCGCTCATGCCATGGGCAAAACGGGTGGTGTAGTTTTCTTGGGGAACGGTCATTGGACGACCCTACGCCCTGAGGACCTTTCTGTCATCCGCCCTGTCGGACCAGAAGGTCTCTCGCGGGCCCGGCCGATCAGGAGTGGGCGGCGATGGCCGTCTCGACGTCGGCGTGGATGGCGAAGACCTTGCCCAGGTCGGCGATGCGCAACACCTTGGCCACGCCCTCGGCGATGGAGCACAGGGCCAAGACGCCGCCGCTCGGCAGCATCCGGTTGCGGATGGTGATAAGCGATCCGATGGCGCTGGAATCCATGAATTCCACGCCGGACAGATCCAGGATCAGGACGGGGGGCATCGGATCGAGATGCGGGGCCAGGGTCCGCTGAAAATCGGGGCAGACGGTGTAGTCGAACAGTTTGGGCAGACCGGCCGCCACGAGCAGGGAACCGTGCCGGGTAACGGTGATATCCATGAACGCCTCCGTGCCGCCGCGCGGGCGACGGTTGCCCGTTTAGCACGGGGGGCGGGGAGCGGGCAAGCCGGGCCCGGGTTGTCGGTTCGCGGAGTTTTTCCTTTTCAGGTTGGCCCCGGAACGTATATGTTCGTGAAAAATGCCCGGAGGAACGCGACACGGCAAGAACGCGGCAAATTTGCAAGGAACGAGGGCGGCATGAATAAAGGTCAGGAGCATGCGGCAATTCCCTTGCAGGGAAGCGCCTGTTCGGATCAGGTCTGTGCCATGCTGGACCGGGTGGGTGTGCCCCGCGATTCCAAATGGCGCGGCCTCATCCTCTACATGCGCAGCATCAAGCAGTACGATTTCCTGGACAATGATCAGAAGCAACAGTTTCAGAGCCTGGTCGTGGAAGTGCTCCGGGCCAAGGATTTTTCCGAGACCAAGTTCCAGGAGGTCATCAAGGCCAACGAACGGATCCTGGCCGCACCCTGGAACCGGGCCCTGACCAGGACCTTGCAGGAGACGGCCGCCCTGGTCCAGGAATTCCAGGATGCCCTGTTCCGACACAAAGGCAGCGTGCAGCAGTTGGAGGACGTGACGGTCGGGGCCGTGGAAAACGGCGGCGACGTGGACCGCATGCTCGGCACCATCCGGCGCGGGTTCACGGAACTGGTCACCCTGATCGAGGAAGACGCCGAAAAGATGGTGGCCATGAGCCTGACCGACGCCCTGACCGGCATCCACAACCGGCGGGCCTTTGACGACCATATCAAAAAGATGGTGGGAAACGCCACGCGGGAAAAGCGGCGTTTGTCCCTTTTTATGTGCGATATCGACTATTTCAAGAAGTTCAACGACGAGCACGGCCATCGCATCGGCGATCAGGCCCTGGCCGTGGTGGGCGGTATTTTAAAGGGCTTCGCCGAGGAATTCAAGCAGCTGGAGGACCGCAACATCTTCCCCGCCCGCTACGGCGGCGAGGAGTTCGCCGTGGCCCTGGACGACATCGACAAGGACGAGGCCATGGAACTGGCCGAGATCATCCGCCACAAGATCGAACGCTACAACTTCGTCATCCGCGACCCCGACGGCCAGATTCTGGCTTCCGGCATCAAGATCAAGGTGAGCATCGGCGTGGCCGAGCTGCTGGAGGACTGTCCGACCCCCGACGTGGACCATCTGGTGGACGCGGCGGACAAGGCCCTCTACCTGGCCAAATCCTCGGGCCGCAATCAGGTCCGGGCCTACCGCTCCAAGATAGGCTCCTGAAGGACGAACGCCTCCGCCATGGCCGGCCCGGGTCCCGCCACAGGCATGATGCCACGGTGTCCTCGACGCTGGGCCCGCTATCGCGGTCGGAGGTCAGAGGGATTTCTGGAAGATGCGCTGCACCACGGCCTCGTCCACCCGGATGGGGGCCAGGGGCAGAAGATGCTTGGAAAACGGTGACTTGAGCGTCATCCTGGTCAGAGCCGGCACGTCGGCCCCGGTAAAGTAGGCGCCCAGGTTGGTGGGTTGGCCAATGGCGGCCAGCCAATCCCGGACGATGCCCACGGCGGTTTCGGCCTCGCCGGGCAACCCGACCAGATCCGGAGCGATGGGGGCCAGCAGGCCGGCCAGAATCTCGGGCGCGGCCGGATAGATTTCCCGCAGGACGGCCGGCAAAAGGATGCCCAGGCCCTCGCCGTGCGTGATGGCGGCGTTTAGGGCGCTCATCGAGTGCTCCAGGGCGTGGGTGACGTGGAGCATGCCCAGGTCGAAGCTGATGCCGGCGATGGCCGAGGCGTACATGAGCCAGTAGCGGGCAGCCAGGTTGCCGGGCTGGGCGATGGCGGTGGGCAGCCAGATGGAGGTGAGCCGGACGGCCTCCTTGGCCAGGGAGATGCAGTACGGCGAAGCGGTGACGGCCGTGGCCGCCTCCACGGCGTGNCACAGGGCGTCCACGGACGTGAACACGGTGTGTTTGACCGGCAAAGTGACGGTCAGGGCCGGGTCCTCGATGGTGTAGGCGGGATANAGGTGCGGCGAACGGATGGCCGGCTTGCCCTCCCCGTCGGACTGGGCCATGGCGAAGGAGTCGCATTCCGAGCCGGTGCCATGGACGGTGTTGATGGCCACGAGGGGCGCCGCATCCTTGATGGGGGCGCCTTTTTCATAAAAATCCACAGCCCGCTTGCCGGGATGCTTGAGCAGCACGGCGGCGGTCTTGGCCGTATCCAGGGCGCTGCCGCCGCCGATGGCCAGGACCGCATCGGCCCCGATGGCGGTGCCGGCTGCCGCGGCGGCGTCGCAGTTGGCAAAGGTGGGATTGGAGCGGGCGCCGTCGAAAAGCTGCCAGGTGACCGACCGCTCGAGCAGCGGCCGCACCGTGGCCCAGGCGCCGCAGGCCTTATAGGCGGTCGGATCGGTCACGACCAGAAGGGCCCGATGCCCCTGTCGGAGCAACTCGGCCATGATGCCGTCGAACTTGGCCAGCGCGCCCACGCCGAAATACGTCAGCGGGCGTGTCGGCTGCAACACGAAGA